>Ga0182005_1000027_pt1 | contig 223652 bp, 189 predicted proteins | sample Sormic07211103_1_FD_123021 | JGI IMG/M metagenome (GOLD analysis project Ga0182005, IMG submission 123021) | Rhizosphere microbial communities from Sorghum bicolor, Mead, Nebraska, USA - 072115-103_1 MetaG | ecosystem: Host-associated > Plants > Roots > Rhizosphere | place: USA: Nebraska... | reverse complement strand
TCTGCCGAAGGCTAATCCGAACGTTAAGGATGACACCCCGGTCGAACCGATGGATCTCGCGGTCAAGCCGGACGGTACGTACTTCCTCAATGACGGTGAAGTCAGCGAGGCTGAACTGAAGGCTCAGTTCGCGGTTGCGGCGGCGAAGTCGCCGCAGCCGGAACTCCAGATCCGTGCGGACCGCACCACCGAATATAAGGTGGTGAAGAAGATCCTTGGCGATGCCAAGGAAGCCGGTATGGTCCACGTCGGCTTCATGTCGACCGGCAAGGAGTAACGAACATGGCATTCAGCTCAGGCAACTCTGGTGGTCCCATGGCGGACATCAACGTGACGCCGCTCGTCGACGTCATGCTGGTTCTGCTCATCATCTTCATGATTACGGCGCCGATGCTGTCGCATAAGATCAAGATCGATCTTCCGCAGCCGAACCCGAACGTGCAGAACCCAGAGAATCCGCCGGATCCCGTCCGGCTGCAGATTCGCCAGGATGGCTCGCTGTACTGTAACGATACGCCGGTTGACGAGCTTGGCCTCAAGGCCCAGATCGCGGTGATCGCCACGCAGTCGAACCAGCCGGAACTGCAGATCGACGCGGACGACGCGGCACAGTACGAGGTCGTGGCTCGCGTGCTTTCCGACGCTAAGGGCCAGGGCCTGACCAAGATCGGTTTCGTTAACTCGAACTGATCCAGGGTCTGTCCGGTTAGACGAAAAACCCCGCCATTCGGCGGGGTTTTTTTTTGCTCCTGTAGGGAGCCAGCCCTGCTGGCGATTCCAGCCGCCTCAGGACAAGATCTCGAGATAAGCCTTCACCGTATTGGTAAGCCCCTGATACAACGCCTCACCAATCAGCGCGTGCCCGATCGACACCTCGGCCAGGCCGGGAATCGCCGACTTGAACGTGCCCAGGTTTGCCTGGCTCAGATCGTGCCCGGCGTTCACGGCGAGGCCGGCCTGCTGGGCACGTTGCGCCGTGTCGGAAAACGCAGCCAGCTGCCTCCGCGCATCGCCCTCGGCAAACGCTTCGGCGTACGGCCCGGTATAGAGCTCGATCCGCTGCACACCGATGGCTGCCGCCTCGGCAAAGCCCTCTCCCCCGGCGTCGACGAAGACACTGACACGGCAACCGATCTCGCGAAACGCCGCGACGATGGGCTTGAGCGTCTCGATGTCTTTCGTCAGATCGAAGCCGTGATCCGACGTGATCTGACCGTCGCCATCCGGTACGAGTGTGACCTGATTCGGCCGTACTTCCCGGGCGAGTTCGAGGAGACCCGGGTAAGCGCCGCGTGGGCCTGCAAAGGGATTGCCTTCGATGTTGTATTCGACGCGTCCCCGCAACAGACCGGCGATGACACGGACATCGGCTGGCGTGACATGACGCATGTCGGGCCGCGGATGCACGGTGATGCCGCCGCAACCTGCCTCGATGCAGGTGTGCGCCGCTGTGGCGATATCGGGCTCGTTGCCGCCGCGCGAATTGCGCAGCACGGCGATCTTGTTCAGGTTTACGCTGAGTAGTGTCATCGACCGTCCAAAAAAAACGCACGCCACCATTGCGACGTGCGTAATGACTGTCTTCCCAGCATAACTCGCCACATCCCTGTGGCGCACTCCACGGTCACGCACACACACGTAACTGAGACACGGCTCGCGGGGAAAAGGTTCAAAGCGCAGATGTGAAGACGCGGATCGAGCGTTCACCGCCGCGCCAGGCCACCGCGGCGACCGTTCCGCCGGCGAGCCCGAGCGGATGCACCTGCCAGGCCCGCGCGGGTGCTATGTCGCCGTCGAAGTCCTTCGGGTGCGTGCAGTTGCCGACGATCTCAAAGGCCGCGCGATGCAGACCGTAGGACAGGCCGCCTCCGTGGGCCTTTAGCACCGCTTCCTTGGCCGTCCACAGCGCGAGGAAGGCGGACAGCAGGTTCGCTGAAGGCAGCGTCTCCAGCCATGCCGTCTCGCTGGCCGCGAAGAAACGACGCGATAGTTCGAGCGCCCGGGCGCGGGGCCGGATCGTCTCGATGTCGACGCCGACCTGAAAACCGACAGGCCCCCTTCCGACCGCCAGAACGGCCACGTCACCGCTGTGCGACCAGCTGAAACCAAGGGTATCGAAGGGGGCGGGAAAATAGGGCTTGCCGTGTTCAGCGCGCGCGATACGAGGAGCGGCTGAGCCGGCGTATGCCGCGAGCAGTTCGGCGAAATGCGCCTCACCGGCACCACCGGCCCATGACCCATGCCAGATATGGATCTCATCATCGTGCAAGGGAGGAACGGATAGTGGCGACGTCATTCCGACGATGCTGCTTCGTATCGGGCGTTGGAGCAAGTCCTGCAACGGTCGCCGCAAAGCCCTAGAATCGACCTGTGCAAACCGGGGAGCACCATTCGTGATCGCAGGCTGGCTTCTGCTGCTGGTCGCCCTTCTGTATGTGGGGCTGCTGTTCGTCATCGCGTACGTCGGTGACCGGCGGCCGCTGTATCCCCGTCAGCCCCGTCTGCGTCCGCTGGTCTACAGCCTGGCGCTCGCCGTTTACTGTTCGTCGTGGACGTTCTATGGCGCGGTCGGCACGGCGGCGCGATCGGGCTTGTCCTATCTGCCGATCTATCTCGGTCCTCTGTTGCTGTTCGTCTTCGGATTCGGCCTGCTTCAGCGTCTCGTTCTCGTGGCGCGCGAGCGCAACATCACCTCGATCGCCGATTTCATCGCCGCGCGTTTCGGCAAGTCGCACGGTCTCGCCGCGCTCGTCGCCATCATCGCCGTCGTCGCGATCATTCCGTACATCGCGCTGCAGTTCAAAGCCGTGGCGATGTCGTTTGCCGTGCTCGGTGCCGGTAACTCGGCATGGTGGTTTGGCGACACCGCGTTATGGTGTGCCGCCCTCCTCGCGGTCTTTGCGATCCTCTTCGGTACGCGCAACATCGACGCCACGGAGCACCACCACGGCATGATGCTCGCCGTCGCGGTGGAGTCGCTGGTCAAACTGCTGGCCTTCGTCGCCATCGGCATCTATGCCTGCATGCATGGTCCCGGATTGCAGGAAACGCTTCGCGCGCCGGTGCTCCAGATCGAGAAAGGCAGCCTGCCGCCCGGGTTTGTCGCACAGACCCTGCTCGCCTTCTGCGCGATGTTCTGCCTGCCCCGTCAATTCCAGATCGGCGTGGTCGAATGCGAAGATCCACGCGATCTGCGCCGTGCAAGATGGCTGTTCCCGATCTACATGATCCTGATCTCCGCCGCCGTGCTTCCCATCGTCAGCGCCGGCATGGGCCTGAGTCAGGTCCGGGGTGGGCACCTGGACGCGTGGGTGCTGAATCTTCCACTGGCGCTGGGCGATAGCGGCATGGCGCTGCTCGCCTTCGTTGGCGGGTTTTCCGCGGCGACCGGCATGGTCATCGTCGCCGCTGTCGCCCTCGCGACGATGATCAGCAATGACCTGGTCATGCCCGCGCTGTTGCGCATCCGTCGCCTCGACCTCGAGAAACGTGGCGATCTGTCGAACACCGTGCTGCTGATCCGCCGCATCGCGATCGTTGGCCTTGCGGCGCTTGCGTACATCTATTATCGGATCATCGCGGACGCCGAGAACCTTGCCGCGACCGGTCTGCTGTCGTTCGCCGCGGTCGCCCAGTTCGCTCCCGCCATCGTGTCGGCGCTCTACTGGCGCGGTGCCAGTCGCACGGGCGTGCAGGTCGGCTTGCTCGCCGGCTTCGCCGTCTGGACTTACACCCTGCTGCTACCGGCAATGACGCGTGCCGGGTGGCTCGGCACGCCGTGGATGGAAGAAGGTCCGTTCGGCATCGGCTGGCTGAAGCCGACGGAGCTCTTCCACCTGACCGGATGGGAGCCGGTGACGCACGGCACGTTCTGGTCGTTGCTGATCAATATCGGCTGCCTCGTCTTCATCTCGCTGCGTTTTCGACCCAGCGTGGCGGAACGCCTGCATGCGGCGCTCTTCGTGGACCCGTTCGTGCGCAGCGTCGGTGGCGCGGGCGACTGGCGCGGCCGCGTCACCGTTCGCGACCTCGGTACGATCGCCGGTCGCATCGTCGGCGAGCGCGTTACCGCACGTGCCTTCCACGAGTACGGTGAGCGCCACGGTGTCACCCTCACCCCGTCGGACGCCGCCGATCGACCATTGATTCAGTTCACGGAGCGACTGTTAGCCAGCGCCGTCGGCGCCGCCAGCGCGCGCCGCATTCTCATGGGCGCCCTCTCCGGTACCGGCCTGGATATCGCCGAAGCGATGGCGCTGCTCGACGAGGCATCGCAGGAGTTGCGTTTCAACCGCGAGCTGTTAGCCACCACGCTGGAAAACGTCTCGCAAGGAATCAGCGTGGTCGACGGCGACATGCGTCTGGTCGCGTGGAATCGCCGCTACGTGGAACTGTTCGACTACCCGGACGGGATGGTGTACGTCGGCCTTCCCGTCGCCGATCTCATTCGCTGGAACGCTGAGCTGGGCGAGTGCGGACCGGGCGAGGTCGACGAACACGTCGCCAAACGAATCCGCTATATGCGCGCGGGCTCACCGCATGTCTTCTCACGCGTGCGTCCCGATGGCACCGTCATCGAGATGCGTGGACGCGCGTTACCGGGCGGCGGATTCGTTACCACCTTCACGGACGTCACCGCGTACAAGTCGGTCGAACAGGCGCTGATCGACGCGAACGAGACACTGGAACAGCGTGTCGAAGACCGTACGGCCGAGCTGTCCGAAGCGCTCAACGCCACCGCGATGGCGCGTCGCGATGCGGAAGCGGCGAACGCGTCGAAGACACGTTTCCTCGCGGCCGCGAGTCACGATCTGTTGCAGCCATTGAACGCCGCGCGTCTCTTCACCTCCGCATTGCGACAACACCCTGGACTGGATGGTGAAGCGGCCGGACTGGCCGAGCGCATCGACGCATCCTTCCGCGCTGCTGAAGATCTCCTCGACGCGCTACTGGATGTGTCACGGCTGGATGCGGGCAGCTACCGCCCCGAGGTCGTTCCGTTCGCACTGGCCGATCTGTTCGACTCACTGAAACAGCAGTTCGCCGTCGTAGCCGAACAGCGTGGCCTCACGCTGCGTGTGGTTCCTTCGTCGTTGTCCGTGCGATCCGATGCACAGCTGCTGCGCCGTATCGTAGCGAATTTCCTCTCGAACGCACTTCGCTATACGCGTTCGGGTGGCGTACTGCTCGGCGTCCGCCATGTCGGAGAACATCTTCGCATCGAGGTCTGGGACAGTGGCCCAGGCATCGCGGAAGAACAGCAGGCACGCATCTTCGGTGAGTTTCAGCGCCTCGAGCGACCGTCGCCCTGGGGTGAAAAAGGACTGGGCCTCGGGCTATCGATCTGCGATCGCCTCGCCGGCATTCTCGAGCATCCGCTGGGACTTCGCTCGCGCGTCGGACGCGGTAGCTGCTTCAGCATCACGGTGCCGCGCACGGCATCGGTCTCACGTAAGCGCGCACCGGCGATGGCGCGGCCCGGCGGTGGTGAGCAGCTGCCATTGACGGTGCTGTGTCTCGACAACGACGACACGATCCTGGACGGGATGCAGGCTTTGCTCGGTCGCTGGGGCGTCGATTGTCGTGTAGCGATCGACCTGCCGACGGCCCTCGATATCCTGTCCACAACGCATGTCGATCTGATTCTCGCGGACTACCATCTCAGCGATGAGATGGACGGGCTCGAGGCGTTGCGGCTGATGGGAACGAAAGTCGCACCGATGCCGCCAGCGGCGATGGTGACGGCGGACGGGAGTACCGAGTTGAAACAGCGTGCGCGGGCGTTGGGTTATCCGTTGCTGCATAAGCCGGTGAGGCCGGCGGCGTTGCGGGCGATGCTGGTGGCATTGGCCAAGCGCGCAGGGTCGAATGCGGCGTAATGGAAGAGCGTCGCGCGCAAGGCGCGCTCCTACATTTATGTGCACGGCACCGCAAGGCGCGCTGCTACCTGTAGGAGCGCGCCTTGCGCGCGACGCTCTTAATTGGCGCCGGGAAACGCCTCCTTCTCCACATCCAGATGACTCGCCGCCAGGGCGACCTGAGTACGGTTGGACACGCCGAGCTTGCGCATGATCGCCGTCATATGCGCTTTGACGGTCGCCTCGGATACTCCAAGGTCATAAGCGATCTGCTTGTTGAGCAACCCTTCGGCAATCATGTTCAGCACGCGAAACTGCTGCGGTGTGAGCGACGCGACGCGTGCCGCGACGTCGGCCTCGTCAGGCTTCAGTTCGACATTGCCGCCGACCAGCTGATGAGGCAGCCACACGTCGCCGTCGAGCACGGTGCGCACCGCTTCGACGATCTGATCGACCGCCGCGGACTTCGGAATATAGGCCGAGGCACCGTGCGCAAGCGCCCGACGCGCGACCTGTGCTTCCTCATGACCGGAGACCACGATGGTAGGCAGGCCTGGATACTGCCCACGAATGTGCGCGAGCGCGGAATACCCGCGCGCGCCGGGCATATGCAGATCCATCAATAACAGGTCCGCATCCGGGACGGACTCGATCACCGCGAACAAGGCGGGTACGCTGTCGGCCGTGTGCACGGTGGCGTCAGGTAACGCGGCAAGCACCGCGCGCTGCAAGGCATCGCGGAACAGAGGATGGTCGTCGGCGATGATGACATCGGACATGCGGATTACTTGATCAGCCTTTCTTCCACGAGACTCTTCACCACACCGGGATCGGCCAGGGTCGATACGTCGCCGAGCTGATCCGGCTGGTTCTCGGCGATCTTGCGCAGAATGCGGCGCATGATCTTGCCCGAGCGTGTCTTCGGCAGGCCCGGTGCCCATTGCAGATAATCCGGCGCGGCGATGGGGCCGATCTCCTTGCGGACGCCGGCGATCAGTTCCTTCACGAGCGAGTCGTCACCGTTCTCTCCCGCGTTGAGCGTGACGAACGCATAGATGCCCTGGCCCTTGATGTCGTGCGGGCAACCGACCACGGCCGCCTCGGCCACCTTGGGATGCGCGACCAGCGCGCTCTCCACTTCCGCCGTGCCGATACGGTGGCCGGAGACGTTGATCACGTCGTCCACCCGGCCCGTGATCCAGTAGTACCCGTCTTCGTCGCGACGGGCGCCATCACCCGTGAAATAGTTGCCCGGGTAGGTCTTAAAGTAGGTGTCGATAAAACGCTGGTGGTCGCCGTACACAGTGCGCATCTGACCGGGCCAGGAATCGGTTATGACCAGATTGCCACTTGCGGCGCCTTCCTGCGGCTTGCCTTCGGCATCCACGATGGCCGGCACGATGCCGAAGAACGGCGTGGTCGCCGAGCCAGGCTTCAAGGCGGTGGCTCCGGGTAACGGCGTGATGAGGAACCCGCCCGTCTCCGTCTGCCACCAGGTGTCGACGATCGGGCAGCGCTCTTCGCCTACCACGCGGTAGTACCAGTTCCAGGCTTCGGGATTGATCGGCTCACCCACGGTGCCGAGGACGCGAAGGCTCTTGCGCGAGGTCTTCTTTACCGGCGCATCGCCTTCGCGCATCAGCGCGCGGATAGCGGTGGGCGCGGTGTAGAACAACGTCACCTTGTGCTTGTCGACCACCTGCCAGAAGCGGCTGAAGTCCGGATAGTTCGGTACGCCGTCGAACATCACGACGGTGGCGCCGTTGGCCAGCGGGCCGTACACCACATAGCTGTGCCCGGTGATCCAGCCTACATCGGCCGTGCACCAGTAAATATCGTCTTCGCGCAGGTCGAAGGTCAGCTCATGCGTCAGGCTCGTGTAGACGAGGTAGCCCCCACTGGTGTGCAGCACACCCTTGGGCTGGCCCGTCGAACCCGACGTGTACAGCGTGAACAACGGATCTTCCGCGTTCATCGCCTCATACGCGCAGTCCGCGGACTGGCCTTCCATCAATGTGTGATACCAGCGATCGCGCGGCGACTGCATGTTGATGGCGCCGCCGGTACGACGCACGACGATCACGGTGTCCACGCTGTTGGTACGCGGACGGGTCAGGGATTCGTCCACGTTGGCCTTCAGCGGAATCTTCTTGCCACCCCGGCAACCCTCATCGGCGGTGACGACCAGCTTGGCGCGCGAGTCCGCGATGCGCGCAGCGACCGAATCGGGCGAGAAGCCACCGAACACCACGGAATGCACCGCACCGATACGCGCGCAGGCCAGCATGGCGACGGCGGCTTCGGGAATCATCGGAAGGTAGATCAGTACGCGATCGCCCTTGGCCACACCGAGGTTCTTCAGCGTGTTGGCGAACTTGCAGACCTCGGTGTGCAGCTCCCGATACGTGAGGCTACGCGTCTCGTTCGGATCGTCACCCTCGAAGATGATGGCGGTCTTGTCGCCGCGCGCCTCCAGGTGACGGTCCAGGCAGTTGGCCGCGACATTGAGCTGACCATCCTCGTACCAGCGGATATGCAGGTCGGCCGGGTCGAACGAGACATCCTTAATCTTCGTCGGCGGCACGATCCACTCAACCCGCTCGCTCATCTGCTTCCAGAAATCCTGCGGATCCTGGACGGAGCGGGCGTACATGGCGTCGTAGTCGGCCTTGCTGACGCGCGCGGTGGCGGCGAAGGCGGGATCGACCGGGTGGATGTCGGACATGCATGCTCCTGGAGACGATGGCGTATTGGCTATGCCCGAAGTTTAGCCTCGCGGCGCAACATAAAGCTGCGAAGCGGCTACGACTTTGGTCGAGGTTCGACCTTTGGCCAATGGCACGCGTCATGGGCCTGCCACATGCTCGCCCTGCCAATGGTTGGGGAGACCATGATGAAGACGAACCGTTCCGGTGGCCGCAAGGCCATCGCCCTGAGTGTCGCCTGTGCCTTGATGCTGCCGATGGCGGTCGTTCCCGACCTCGCCCACGCGCAAACCAGGTCGAAGAAAACCACGAGTCGCGAAGCCCAGCTCGAGTCCCGGGTGAACCAGCTCGAGCAGCAGCTCGCCGAGCTCAAGGCGATGATCCAGGAGCAGAAAGCCGCGACCTCCGAGGCCACCACGACGGCGCAAGCCGCCCAGGTCCAGTCGCAGCAGACCGAAGAGAAGGTAACGAAGGTCGAGAAGGTCGTGGCCACGGTGCCTGCCAAACCGGCCTTTACGACAGGTACCGCACCGGGGGTATCGCTCGCGCTGCATGGCTTCATCAACGCCAGTGCTTTCACGCAGAACAAGGCGTACACCTATGGTAACGGCGCCAACTCGGAGTATCCGATTCCCGCCGGCGGGGCAAACCGCGCCGATGGCCGCGTCAGCGGCGTCGATGTGCGCAACACCCGTTTCTGGCTCGACTTCACCGGCGCGAAGTTCAACGAAAACTGGGCTGGCAGCGGCCGCATCGAGATGGACTTCTTCGGCGGCTTCAACGGCACCGGCGCCTACGCCGGATCGCAGCCGGAACTGCGGATGCGTCAGGCCTACATGGACATCACCAACGCGAACGCCGGCACGACGTTCCGCATCGGCCAGATGTGGGACCTGATGTTCCCGCTCGATTACATCCCCCAGTCGCTCTCGCATATCGCGTTTCCGCTCGGCTATGGCAGCGGTGTGATCGGCTGGCGTTTCCCGGGCGTCGTCTGGATGCAGGACCTCAATCACGGGTCGGAAGGCACCAGGTGGCGCTTCGACATGGCCGTGTTGCAGGGTAGCTGGAATGGTCCTGGCGCGACGGCGACGACGAACTACCAGACCGCGGGCAATGCGGGCTTCAAGCCGCAGATCGAGGCGCGCCTCACCGCGAAGGGCAGCAACTGGCAGGTCTTCACCGCCGGTCACTACAGCAAGGTCGACCTGCACGGTGTCGACGGCCTGACCCCCACGCCGATCAAGAGTAGCCTCAAGAGCACGGCTGTCGAAGTCGGCGGTATGTGGACACCGGGTCAGTTCATCTTCAAGAGCGTGGTCTATACCGGCAACGCGATCGGCGAACTGTTCGGCGACCTCTCGCAGTTCGGCGACATCAAGGACAAGGGCGGCTACCTGCAGGCGGGTTACAAGTTCGACACGCACTGGACGGTCTACGCGTTCGCCTCGGTGAGCAAGCCGGATAAGGACGACGTGCTTCGCTGGCGTGCCGCCAATACCCCGGGCTTGCTGAAGAACCGTCAGAAGGCAGCGAGCCTGCAATACACCACGGGCCCGTTCGATTTCAGTGTGGAGTGGATCCACGCCAACCTCGACTCGACCACGGCGAACGGCCTCGGCCGGCAGAAGACCGCCGGCAACGAGTTCACGCTCAACGGCAATTACCGGTTCTGATCGGAGACCGACATGGCGACTACCGCAAGCGGCCTGAGGGCTGACGGCACCATCGGAACCAGCCACAAGCGCGTGATCCTCGCGTCCAGCCTGGGCACCGTTTTCGAATGGTATGACTTCTATCTTTACGGCTCGCTCGCCGCGCTCATCGGCAAGCAGTTCTTCACGGGGTTGAACGAGACCAGCCAGTTCATCTTCGCGCTGCTTGCGTTCGCGGCCGGCTTCGCCGTCCGCCCGTTCGGCGCGATCGTCTTCGGTCGCATCGGCGATCTCATCGGTCGCAAGTACACGTTCCTGGTCACCATCATCATCATGGGTACGTCGACCTTCCTGGTCGGCGTGTTGCCCGGCTATTCGACGATCGGTGTCGCCGCGCCCGTGCTGTTGATTCTGCTACGCCTTCTCCAGGGTCTGGCGCTCGGTGGCGAGTACGGCGGCGCGGCCACCTATGTGGCCGAACACGCACCCGACGGAAAGCGTGGTCTGTACACGAGTTTCATCCAGATCACGGCGACGTTCGGTCTGTTCCTTTCGCTGCTCGTGATCCTCGGCACGCGTCTCGGGCTCGGCACCGAAGCGTTCGAAGCCTGGGGCTGGCGCATTCCGTTTCTGATTTCCGCCGTGCTCGTCGGCGTGTCCGTCTACATCCGGCTGCAGCTGCACGAGTCGCCGGTGTTCCAGCAGATGAAGGCCGAGGGCAAACAGTCCAAGGCCCCACTGACCGAAGCGTTCGGACAGTGGAAGAACCTTCGTCTCGTGATCCTCGCGCTGCTCGGCGCGACGGCGGGGCAGGCGGTCGTCTGGTACACGGGTCAGTTCTACTCGCTGTACTTCCTGACCCAGAGCCTGAAGATCGACGGCACGACGGCGAACCTGCTGATCGCGGCCGCGCTGCTCATCGGTACACCGTTCTTCGTGTTCTTCGGCTGGCTATCCGACAAAGTAGGCCGCAAACCCGTCGTGCTTGCCGGTTGCCTGATCGCTGCGCTGACGATGTTCCCGATCTTCCGGGGCCTGACGCACTTCGGCAATCCCGCTGTCGAAGCGGCTGCCGCTGCCGCACCGGTCGTTGTCACGGCCGATCCGGATGCCTGCACGTTCCAGTTCGACCCGGTCGGCAAGAAGACCTTCACCAGTTCGTGCGATGTCGCCAAGAGCGTGCTGGCCAAGAAAGGTATTCCATACACCAACGCGGCCGCACCGGTCGGCACGCTGGCGACGGTGAAGATCGGCGACGAGGTCATCGAGTCGTTCGAGGGCGGTTCGCTCGACAAGGCGACGTTCACCGCGCAGAACAAGGACTTCACCGCGAAGATCGGCGCGCAGGTCAAAGCCGCGGGTTATCCCGAGAAAGCCGACCCCGCGCAATCGAACTACCCCATGCTGGTGTTGTTGCTGGCGATCCTCGTGCTCTACGTCACGATGGTCTACGGCCCGATCGCCGCCTGGCTGGTCGAGATGTTCCCGACCCGCATCCGCTATACCTCGATGAGCCTGCCGTATCACATCGGTAACGGCTGGTTCGGCGGATTCGTCCCCACGATCGGCTTCATGCTGGTCGCATGGAAAGGCGACATCTACTACGGCCTCTGGTATCCGGTCGCGGTCGCCCTGATGACCTTCGTCATCGGCCTCTTCTTCGTCCGTGAAACCAAAGACGCGCCTCTCCAGGACTGAGCCCGGACGCGCCGCGCGCTCCTGCAGGAGCCAGCCCCGCTGACGAAAGCAACCTGGCCCCGGTCCACAATGACCGGGGCCAGTGCTTTGCAAAACCCCCATCTCACAGCTCATTGATCCCCGACACGCGATAGTGTCGTGATGAACTCGCTAGACCTCCTCCTCCGCCTGAGCACCGCCGCCATCCTCAGCGGCATCATCGGCGTGAACCGCGGTCGCCTCGAATGGACCGCCGGCCTGCGCACCCACATGCTGGTCGGCGTGGGCGCCGCTCTCGCGATCATCGTCTCCGCCTTCGGCTTCGCCGACGTCATCAACCAGGAACACGTCGTTCTCGACCCCTCGCGTATCGCCGCGCAGGTCATCAGCGGCGTCGGCTTCCTGGGTGCGGGCACCATCCTCTTCGTCGAACGCGACCAGATCGTCCGTGGTCTGACGACAGCGGCAAGCCTGTGGGCCGTCGCATCCGTTGGCCTCGCCGCCGGCAGCGGGCTTTACGTCGCCGCCGTTCTGGCGACGGCGATCATCTGGATCATCCTGGCGTTGCTCAAGCCGCTCGAGCGCAAGCTTACGGGCAAGCGGAAGACGCGTCCGCGGCTTACCGCACGGTTGAGTGGGACCAATGCGCTGTCAGCCTGCGAAACCGTGCTGGCAGAGCAGCATCTTCCATTTGCGAAAACGATTCTGCGTCGCGAGCCCGATGGCGATGACGTGGTGACGATTCTCTTTGCGAAGCCGGTACGTCGCGAGCAGCTGGCGACGTTGGCGGATGCGATGCGATCGGTCGAAGGATTGAAGTCGGTGACTTACGATGCGCCGCCGGAGACGCGTCGTCGCTGATCCTGAGGACGGCGCACGCAGCCGATACCGATTTGTGGCCGAGGTTTCTTCATTTGCGCCGTCGGAAGTACACGATAGATTTTGGCGTCTGGACCGGCCCACTTAAGCACCGCGACATAAGACGGTGGATTGAGCATCCACTCTACCGTCCCTTCGCGCCGTCCGATCACGCCCGGGTTCTTGATCGCGTACATCGTTTCGATGCGGTCGCGGATACCGTTGAGGTAGGCGTCCGGATCGGGATGGCCAGTCGATACGATGTGGGCAGCAGCCCTGATGAGGTCCTTTACGGCGAGCCCCACGTAGATGAGCAAGCTTAAATTCCTTTTTTGCGTCCACGCGTCTTCGCGATTCTGGGAGACGATGCTACCACCGGCTCCAGGTTTCGCTTTGCAACCATCGCAGCCGTCGCCTTCTTTACATCCTCCCAGACATCGGCATGCTCATGCCACGTCGCGACGCCTTGTTCCTCTTGTTGCAATGCCTCGTCCACCTTCGCCCGGAACCAACGTTCGTGCTCAAGCGCTTCGGATGCGCGTTTTGCGCGATCGGAAACGTCAGTTCGCGGAGCGCGGAGCAAGCCCTTCTGATACTGAGAAATATCCACAAGAAAAGACGAAAGTCCGGCACGTGCGAGTTCACGCACTGCGGTATCGGTCGTGGCAAACATCTTTACCTGACCCGCGCGATTGGTCAGTACGCGCTCGCTGCTTCCCGCGTCGGCATGCACTGTAAAGCCCCCCTTCTCCCCTAGGATCGTTGCGGTCTTTACTGCGCCACTGGACACGAGATCCCGGAGGGCGTCGAGCTTGATCGGATGCGGCATGCGATAATCAAATTATTAATAAGTCGGAGCAGATTAACATTAATCGGTGTCGTGTCGCAGAAGCTCATCCGGCTCGCCACGTCCACCTTAGAACTGCGAGCGCGTCGACAACGCCTGACACACCGCATCATCCGACCCGGCACTGCTGGAGTTGCAAGCAACGCGGTTTGCTTCGAGGCCTTTCGTCACAGCCGGGCTCCTGCCTGCCGACGTATACGGAATCTCCGCATTCCCCGGCGGGTGCCAGATCTCTCGCGGCGCCTCAACACTGATGGTCTCGGACGGCGGAAACGTCTGGTAACGCGCGGGATCCCATGGCGTACCCGCGGCCTGCTGGTCGCGCTGTTTCACGAGCTTGCCGTACTCGTGCTTCTGCCCGGGCGTTCCGTTCGGGATCGACGCCTGAAGCCGGCGCGTCTCCTGGCCGGTGTACTTCATGCGCTTCAGATCCTTGTCGATCGTCTTCTGCTGGGCCTGCCTCTGCTCGGGCGTGAGCTCGGCACGCGCGGGGAGCGCCATGACGAGGGCGAGAACCAAAATCCACTGACGCATGCCGGATCTTCTAGCGGGACAGGTATCCGAGGTTACCGCTGAGGAAACGCCCATCGACGCCCTTCCCACTCCGCCATTAAGTCACGAGAAGGTTGCGACTACCAACCAGGGTCGGCGCGCCGCCTGAGCAGTGAGGCCGTCACCCCGATATCGCAGTTCCTGAGACACGAATTGCGTACATTTGTATGCATGGCCACACCCATCCCCATGATCCGTCAGCACAAGGGCCGCGGCGCCGCTTCCAATCCGGAGGGCCGCTTCGAATCCACGCGGTACCAGGCCGAGGACGACGGCTGGCATCGAGAGGACGAGGACCGCCGCCCCGCCACCGAAGTTCGCGAGGAACTGGCCCGGAGTGTCATTTCGCGCAACGACTCGCCCGACGTGGGTTTTGATCGGGCGACCAACCCATATCGCGGTTGCGAGCATGGGTGCATCTATTGCTATGCCCGACCCTCCCACGGTTACCTCAACCTGTCGGCCGGCCTCGACTTCGAGACCAAGCTCTTCGCCAAGACCAACCTCGAGGAAGTGCTTCGCGACGAGCTGGCGCGTAAGAACTACACCTGCCAGCCGATCAACATCGGTAGCAACACCGATCCGTACCAGCCGATCGAAAAGAAGTGGCGGCTCACGCGTGCGGCGCTCGCGCTACTCAACGAGTGCAACCATCCGTGCACGATCGTGACCAAGAACGCGTTGATCGAACGCGATCTCGATATCCTCGTGCCGATGGCGGAACGAAATCTCGTGCAGGTGTTCATCTCGATCAACTCGCTGGACAACAAGCTGGCGTCGAAGCTCGAACCGCGGGCGAGCGCGCCGCATCGGCGGATGAAGGCGGTCGAGACCTTGAGTAAGGCAGGTGTGCCGGTGGGCGTGCTGGTCGCGCCGATTATCCCTGCGCTTAATGAGCGCGATGTTGAGGCGATCATCGAGCAGGCCGGTGTGGCTGGCGCACGATCTATCGGCTATACCTGCGTGCGTCTGCCGCATGAGCTCAAACAACTTTTCCGCGAATGGCTGGAGTTGCACTATCCAGATCGCGCATCGCACATCATCAGCCTGATTCAGCAGATGAATGGCGGAAAGGATTACGACTCGAACTTTGCGACGCGTATGCGGGGGCAGGGGGTATTCGCGGACATCATTCGGAAGCGGGTGCAGGTGGCGTCGAGGAAGGCGGGGCTGCACCGGGCGTGGGATACGGTGCTGGATACGTCGAAGTTTGTGCCGCCGAGGATTCATTCGCCGCAGGGCGATCTGTTTTGAGATTTGTACCGAGACGATGCGGGAAGACAAGTCCGCTCTCTGCGTATCAATCGCTGGGCTTTGTCTTCGGTGCTGCCTCACTCTTCGGCTAAGTCGCTTGATCGGCCGGTCTTAGGCCCGACGCCATGCTGCACGCGAAGTCCTCGTCGTCGATCAACGTCAGCACCAACCCCATGCACGCGGCGATACGCACCGGGAGGCATGCCGACAACGCGCTGGAACACGCGCGTCAGATGGCTCTGATCGGCGAATCCACACGCGACCGCGATGCTGCTCGCTGGCTGTGCTGTGCCCGACAAAAGTTCCATCGCAACTGCCACGCGTCGCCTCTGCAGCCATTTATACGGCGGGAGGCCGGTCGACATCCTGAATGCGCGGATGAGATACCCGCCGGACACGCCGCAAGCCGTTGCGAGTTCGTCGATCGATATCTGACCTGCCAGATTGGCGCAAAGCAGCTCTTTCGCTCGGCTTAGCGTGCTCTGATCCAGGCCCACGCTGGTTCTGCACGAATCGACGCGGGCCCCGCCGTATCGGGTAGCAAGATGCGTCAGGAGTGCCATTTCCACGTGATCGGTAAAGGTGCGGCTGGACGTTTCGGGCGTCCTCGCAGCTTCGGCAAGTGCTCTCGCGAGGCCGTCGACTATCGGATCCCCTATGCTCCGCCCGGGCGCTACGTCCAGATGTTCCACCGGATTGCGAAAACCGAGCGCTGCTGTATCGAAGCAACGCATAGGAATGTGAAAGTTGACGCAGTCGAATGCGCTCACCAGGTTTGCCTTCCAGCGATCCCGGTAGTCATACGCGGTGAACTCGCCAGCGTGCCAACTGTCCGTGTGCACCCGGCGCCCGTTACGCCAAAGTTCGCCGCGATACGTATCAAGCTGCAGCGAAATCATGAAGGCGCTCTCGAGCGCATGCGGATCGCTGAGGCCCAGGCCACCACCTCGACACGTAAGCCGGCTTATGCTCACGCCGCTTCGGTTCATCGCCGTGCAATTCAGCGTCGCCGTGCTGGCGACGCGCAGGTATCGCATTGACCGGTTTGTAAACTGCGCGGACATCGGGAGGCCTGAGGTGAGCGCGTGCGAGTTCAGTCGTCGACGGACGGTAACCTTGCGCTATCGTACGATGCAATACCCAAAAGGTGGGATGCCGGTAGCGGAAGGCCCCTGCATTTATGGCTGGAACCTTCCGCCGAACGAGGTGATGGATGCCTTCCCGGGAGTTGCCCGCGCGCCGTATCGGTGAGGATCTCAGGCAGCCCTGGACGCACCGCGAGCAACCGCACGGCGCTCGATACTGGCGGCGAACAACGGCGTTTCGCGACTGTTGTGATCGCCACCATCCCGCTGGCGTGCATCGGCGGCTACTTCGAACGGTGTGCCGTGCTTGGCAATGAAATCGAGGAAATCCTGGGTCGGATGAGCAACGACGCTGTTGGTGTACTCGCACGTCGTGTCGTCGATCTTCCTGACGCTGAGGGTCCAGATGATCTGGACGCGCGTTCGGCCATTCGGCGTGAAGGCATCGGAGGTCGACACCATCTTGCAAAGACTGGGTGTCGCGATTTCAGCGACATAGTGCTGAACCATCAGAGTCTGGCCGATCATCTCCACGTTGATGGACATCCGCTTGCCGTCATCCGTGCTCGTGGTACCGGCGGAAATGTGGTCGGGAGAGCAGCAGCGCTGATACTCGGCTTCGGGGAGACTGAAGAGCCAATCGGCTATGTCGACTTTTTCGATCGGCGCGTTGATGACGGCGGAGTAGGCCGATGAGGAGAGCTGCTTTCCGGTGATGATGACGTCTGACATATGAACTCCTATGGGCGGGAACTGATGGGTGGCCTGAAGGGCCAGCTTTCTGTCGCACTCCCGACCTGGGCCAGCCATAGTCAGGAGTGAGACAGAACTATCGGTTCATCGTCGAAAAGTCGCCAGATATCCCATCGTATGCGCAGCGGCGACGACTTGGTTCGATCGCTTCATACCAAGGTTTTGTCGAAAACGGCGTTTTTGACGTATCCCGCCATGGTTGGAACGCTACGTACCTCGCGCGAGGCGAAGTCGCAGCGAACGACCGAAGGAACCACGCCGACGAGAGGATGTGCGCCACGCAACCACTGACCGCAGGCGAACAGATGCAGCTACCGAAGCCAGATCGTCAGGCCATATCGAGCCCGAAGGCGTTGTAAGCCAGCGTCAACGGATATCCTCGATAGCCTTCAGAGGCTGCAACACGATATCGGCAATGGCCGATACGCCGACCTTGAAGGCAACCTGGTAATCCGGATCGGCGACCATTGTCTTGAACGCCGACCGTCGCGGATACTGAACCAGCACGACGGCATCCCATCCCTGAGTTTGCCCTTCGCTGAGCACGGACAGACCATCCCCGCCGAACACGATCTTTGCGCCGAATCGAGCGAGGATCGGCTTAGCCATACCAAGGTACTCGAGGTATCTCTCCCGGCCGCCCTCGGGCTCGAACCGGATGAGATTCAACATGACGACCGGCGATTCGTCGTTCTCGGCGAAGAAGGCCTCTAACGCAGGTTGCGACAGCGAAACCATGGTTGTTCCTTTGAGATGGCGCGGGAGGTGCGCCCATCAAGGAATATCACCGCGGTGTGTCAGAAACTGTCAGCAGAAAATCGTAGCGGGGAATTCCTGCGAGAGTCTGCGCATGACGAATGCGCGCTAACCCTCTGTCGCCCTTTCCAGCGCATCGGCGAACCTGCGCATCAGGCGTACCAGGTCCGAGATATCGTCAGAGGGCCAATCCTTGAAGATCTCCCGCCCCATGCGCTCTCTTGCCAGATCCAGCTGATCGGTGACCGCCTTGCCCTTCGCCGATACGACCGCCTCGCGCATCCGCCGGTCCTGCGCATTCTCATGCCGGATGACCAGCTCCATGCGCTCCAGCTTGCTGACCTGTCGACTGATCGTGGTGTAGTCGCGACCCAGCCGGTCCGCAAGATCGACCACGCCGATCGGTCCGACTCGTTCGATCACCACCAGCAGACGAAACAGGGCCTGGTCGAGGCGTACACCTGCTTCGGCGATAAGCCGCTCGTCGTTTCGCGGCCGGTTCATGACACTGACGATCGAGATCAGGGAGCGATGGAGGTCCTTCAGATCTCCGGCGAGATGGATGTCCGGCACTTTCTTCGTGGTGGGCATGGCGTGCCTCCTGTTGCGTGTATTTTACACGTACTACGAAAACGCCCGCATCGACGTCCGGTCAGGATCGGATGGGTCGCGCCCTTCACCTTCTCGTGGCAGGCTAGCGCCATGAATGACACCGATCGCAACATCCTCGGACGCTACGCCGTCACCGCGCTCGCACTGGCTCTCCTTGTACTGGCGCCGTCGATTCACGCCGAAGACGGCCCGGTATACGGCAGCGAACTCCAGGGCTTCGATTATCCGTACCCTGTCGCGCATTTCCGCTTCCGGTCGCAGCGGCAGGACGTGCAGATGGCCTATATGGACGTCGCCCCGAAGGGATCTAAAGCCAACGGCCGTACGGTCGTCCTGCTTCACGGCAAGAATTACTGTGCCGCCACGTGGGCTCCGACCATCGACGTGCTTTCGCACGCCGGCTATCGCGTGATCGCCGTGGATCAGATCGGTTTCTGCAAATCATCCAAACCGCAAAGCTATCAGTTCACCTTCCAGCAACTCGCACACAACACGAACGACCTGCTGAAGTCGCTGCACATCGACAAAGCCATCGTCATGGGTCACTCGACCGGCGGCATGCTGGGCATTCGCTACGCGCTCATTTACCCCGATCAGGTCGAGCAGCTCGTGCTCGTCGATCCCATCGGTCTGGAAGACTGGCGCGCCAAGGGCGTGCCGCCGGTGTCGGTGGACCAGTGGTACGAACGCGAACTGAAGACGACGGCCGATCGTATCCGGAATTACGAGAAAACGACCTACTTCGCCGGTCAGTGGAAGCCCGAATACGAGGCCTCCGTGCAGATGCTTGCCGGCATGTACCGGGGGCCGCAACGCGACCTCGTCGCCTGGAACTCGGCGCTGCTCTACGACATGATTTTCAACGAGCCGGTCGTCTACGAGCTTCCGCGCCTGCAGCCGCGCACGCTGCTCATGATTGGCGACAAGGACGTCACCGCCATCGCGAAGGATTTCGCGCCGGCCGACGTGCGGCCCACGCTGGGTAACTACCCGAAGCTCGCGAAAGACGCCGTGGCCGCAATGCCCCACGCGACGCTCGTCGAGTTTCCCGATGCGGGGCACGCGCCCCAGATGCAGGAGCCGGCGCGTTTCCACGAAGCGTTGCTCAAGGGCCTGCAGAGCGCCCATTGATCGCGCGGTCGCCGGGCACCGGTGCGTCTTCGCCGTCAGGCGGAACGCGTCGTCCCACGCTTCACCCGCTTCCCGCGCGTTCCCCAAAGCACGGTCCATCACAACGCCGTGCTTTTTCAGATTCAGTCTTTTCCCGATAGTCCCCCGACAGGCGGATGGACACGATGGTCATGCCGGCGCGTGACAGATGCCGGTCCACTCACCATCGAGGAGAAACGAACATGTTGGAGAACCTGCTGGGTTATTGGGGAGGCAAACCCACGGCCGGGCTTGCGCACGCCGGTGAAGAGCTCAAGAAAGCGGCCACGACGGCAACCGCGGCAACGGCCGAAGACGTCGAAGGCTATCGTAACGATCGCCACGCCATACACCTCGCCATCGAAGAAGGGATTTACAGCAACCACGGGCGCCATAAGGGCCCTGTCCAGACGGCTGTCGGTTACCTCGACGATTGCATCGATGCGGCGCTGAAAGAGCGTTACCGTCTGAGCAACGACAAGGTGAAATCATCGCTGGGTTACTTCGCCCTGGCGCTGGCAACGGCGGGCTTCGACGATGAGGACACGACGGGCACCCAGATGGGCCAGTTTCTTGGGGAGTGGCGCGGCGGGGGCTTCTGAAGCCCGCCGACTGATCCGATCGGTGCGGGCTACGGCTGGCGCGTGACTATCCGCTATCGGTCGTCGTGAGACGGCGGTCGGGGCCCGGTGGCCCCGACCGTCGCGAGCTTACTTCGACGGCGCGGGCTTGGCGCCGGCCGTGTTTTCCGGCAGCGCGAACGCCACCAGCGTGTCACCCATCTTCGTGCCCAGCGAGCCATGGCCACCGGCCATCACCACCACGTACTGACGACCGGTGGTATCCGACACGTAGCTCATCGGGGTGGCCTGGCCGCCGAACGGCAGACGACCTTCCCACAGCAGCTTGCCGTCACGCACGTCGAACGCGCGCAGGTAGTAGTCGAGCGTGCTGCCGAGGAAGGCGACGCCACCACCGGTGGTGACCATGCCACCCAGGCTCGGAACACCCAGCGGCAACGCGATCGGCACCGGGGCGCTGTCACGCGTCGTACCGTTCTTGTGCATCCAGACCTTCTTCATGGTGCGCAGGTCGACCGCGGCCACATAGCCCCACGGCGGTGCCTGGCACGGGAAGCCGAGCGGCGACAGGAAGGCCTTGATCTCCACCGCGAACGGGGCGCCGGTCTGCATCTGCAGACCCATCTCGTTGCCCTTGGTGCCACCGGCTTCCGCATCGGCTTCGGCACGCGGTACCAGGCGCTCGAGGAAGCCCATGTAATCCGGGTTGAGGATCATCAGCTGGCGCACCGGGTCGATCGTCGCGCCGCCCCACTCGAAGATACCGAGCGGTCCCGGGGAGATGATCGCGCCACGGCCAGCGGTCTGCGGCGTGAACGGACCTTCGTAACGACGCGACTTGAAGGTGATGCGGCACATCATCTGGTCGATGGGATTCGTGCCCCACATGTCCGCTTCGGTGATGTTGCGGTCGGGCAGGAAGGTCAGCGCCGAGAACGGCTGCGTCGGCGACACGTGGTCACCCGCCGCGACGTTGTCCTGCGGCACGGGACGCTCAGGTGCCGGCACAACGAGCTTGCCGTCACGACGATCGATCACGTAGATGTCGCCGCGCTTGGTCGTGGCGACCACCGAGGGCACCTTGCCGTTCGGCGTATCGATATCGACCAGCGACGGCTGACCACCGATGTCCATGTCCCATATATCGTGATGCACGGTCTGGTAGACCCAGCGCACCTTACCCGTCGCCAGGTCGAGCGCGACGATGGCGCTGTTGTACTTCTCGCCATACGGGTTGCGCTTGCCGCCCCAGGTATCGGGCGTCTCGTTACCCATCGGGATGTAGACCATGCCCAGCTTCTCGTCGACGCTGGATACGCCCCACGAATTCGGCGAGTTGGGAACGTAGGTCTGGCCTTCCGGCAGCGGGGTGGTCTCGTCCGGACGCGAGGCATCCCAGTTCCAGACCAGCTTGCCGGTGATGGTGTCGTAGCCACGGATCACGCCGGACGGCTCGTTCGTCGACGCGTTGTCCGTAACGCTTGCGGCGACCACCAGCACATGGGCGGACACCGTGGGCGGCGAGGTCGGCATCAGGAAGCCGCGCTTCTTCATGCTCATGCCGTGGGTCAGGCCGATGACGCCGTTCTCGCCGAAGGACTTGCAGAGCTCGCCGGTGTCGGCGTTCAGCGCGATCATCGTGGCGTCCATCGTCGGCGCGAAGATGCGGCGCGGGCATTCAATCGATTCCGGCGAGCCGGCCACATCGGCGGGCGTGGCCGGCGCGGTGGTGTCATCGGCGGCGTTGGCGGCGACCTGATCGTGCACGTCCCAGTAGCTGACGCCACGGCAGATCATGTGCTGATAAGTCGACGCATCGCGGTTGATCTTCGGATCGAAGCGCCACAGCTCCTTGCCAGTGTCCGGATCGAGTGCGATGACGATGTTGTGCGGCGTGCAGATGTACAGCTTGCCGTTGACCTTGAGCGGGGTGACCTCGTTGGCGATCTCCACCGGGTCGTCCGGGCCCTTGAAGTCGCCGGTATGGAACGTCCACGCGGGTTTCAGGTTGGCCACGTTCTCGGGCGTGATCTGCGTGGCCGGCGCGTAGCGCGTGCCTTCGCCGGTCGAGCCATAGGCGCGCCAGTCCTTCGCTGCCTGCGACGCCGGGTCCGGCGCCTGGCCAGCCATCGGCTCACCCGCCGCGACACCTGACAGATCGGTGTAATTGGTGAATGCCGACGCGATACCGACCGCCACGGTCGCCACCATCGCCACCGCAAGGCCGATGCGACCGGCACTCAGGTTCGCGCCCCTGGTCAGGCCGCCAACGATGAATGGCAACAGCAGCCAGACACCCAGCGCGAACCATAGGTCCATGCGCGGCAGCAGCTGCCACCAGTCGAGGCGGACTTCGCAGACCGACCAGATCAGGCTGCCCGCCAGCATGACTGCGAACAACGCGAGTACTTCGCGACGCCGCGCGAAGATGAGCACGGCGCACACCAGTGCGGCGACGCCCATGATCAGGTAGTAAAGGGAGCCGCCGTAGCCGGCAAGGATGCCGCCACCGATGCCGCTGGCAAGGCCAAGCAGCACGAACACAACGCCTGTCGCGACCCTGAGGCCCGACGCCAGTGATTTCTTCATGACACGCCCGAGGATGGAATAAGTGACCCGATGGAAGGGAAATGGGGTGGCGCCGTCCCGTTCGGGAAAGGACGACGCGGGCCATCAGGGACGCGCGATGCGCACCTTCGGGTCACTGGCGTGACGGGCTTTCGGGAAGGATCGGGACGACGATCTCCACATATGGTACCGTGCGGTTTCCTAAATCTCAAGTTATGCTGTCCGGTGGATCTTTCCATCTCACGCGATGCAGGAGCGACCGTGCCATCAACCAAGCCAGCCAGGACGCGCGGTCGACCGCCCGTGCATACGTCGGACGAGCAGATGGAACGCATTCTCGTCGCGGCGGAGCAGCTGCTTGCGCAGCATGAACTCGACGCGCACAGCATGGCTGAGGTCGCGAAGCAGGCTGGCATGTCAAAGCGCACGGTCTACGGTCTGGTCGGCAGCAAGGCCGTACTGATCGAGAAGATCATCGAGCGCGTCGCGCTGAAGGCGCTCGACCTGCTCGATGCGAAGGTGAGTTCGACGACCGAGGCGACCGACCTGCTCGAGCTGTTCGTCCTGAGCTGGATCAAGGCCGCGCATACGGCGACGGCGGTGAACCTGTTCCGCCTCGTCATCGACGAGCGCAAGAGCTTCCCCGATGCGACCCGGGACTACTTCGCTCTCGGAAACATCCACCTGCGTGCGCGCCTTACCCAGTGGCTCAAAGCTCAGGTCACGAAGAAATACCTGGTCATCGCCGATCCCGCCTTCTTTGCGGACGTGGCCGCCGATTACCTCGTGTCACGTCCGCTGATGGGCATGGCCCTGAACGCGGAATTCAAGGACGGCGGGCAAAAGCCCACCGTCCGTGTAGCAAGGATTATGAAGCTGTTCGGACTGCGTTAGCATCGCGTCCCGCTACGTGCCGATGCGTAACGACCACAGAAATCCAACATGTGGTTGGTTATGTTCGGGGCACACCAGGCACGGAGCTCAGCAATGTCCCGAATTGTCATTATCGGCGGTCACGGTAAGGTCGCGCTTGAACTGATCCCTCGTCTCGTGGCCGCCAACCACGAGGTGCGTGCGATCATCCGTAATCCCGCGCATGCGCCGGAGGTGTGGAAGGCGGGAGCTGAGCCGTCGGTCTTCGACATCGAACACGCTGACGCGGAAGCGATTGCCGGGATGCTTCGCGGCTTTGACGCGGTGGTTTGGTCCGCAGGCGCGGGCGGCGGAAATCCGCGTCGAACCTATGCGGTTGACCGCGATGCCGCGATCCGAACCATCGACGCTGCCTCCCTGGCCGATGTCGCCCGGTTCGTCATGGTGTCGTATATCGGCGCGGGAACGGACGATGTCGACCCGGAGAACGGTTTCTACGCGTACGCGACGGCGAAGGCGGCCGCGGACGAGCATCTGCGGGACAGCCCGCTGCAGTGGACGATCCTGGGCCCCGGCGCGCTCACACTCGATGCCGCCTCGGAAAACATCACGGTCGTCGAGCCCACGTACGATGGCGACAATGCGACTTCGCGAGCCAATGTCGCCGCCGTGATCGAACGAGCGCTTCACAGCGACACATCGGTACGGAAGACGATCCGCTTCATCGACGGCGATACGCCGGTGACTGAGCTCGTCTGACAGGTAAGATCGCATGCCTCGACGCTTCGCGATCTTCTCCAGGGCCTGACCATGCGTGCAACCATCTATCACAATCCCCGTTGCGGGACGTCCCGCAACACGCTCGCGATTCTGCGGCACGCCGGTATCGAACCGACCATCATCGAGTACCTTACGGCGCCACCCGATGAAGCGACCCTGCGACGACTTCTCTCCGACGCGGGCCTGACCCCTCGTCAGGCGATACGCGAAAAAGGCACCCCGTTCGATGAGCTTGGGCTGGGAGCCGCGTCGATAAGCGACGAGGCGCTGATCGCGGAGATGCTCGCGCATGCCATCCTGATCAACCGGCCGTTCGTCGTGACGGATATCGGCACGCGCCTCTGTCGTCCGTCCGAAATCGTGCTGCAGATCATTCCCCCATTAGACACGCCCTTCGTGAAAGAGGACGGCGAAATCATCGGCTAGAAACGCCGATCGCGGCGATCGCTTCCTCCGCCGCGCGGATGCCACTCGCATACGCACCATGCGCGGTGGAAAACGCGCTCTCATGCGTCGCCTCACCCGCGAAGAAGATGCGGTTCTCGAAGGGAGCCGCGAGCGTGCGCCGTGCGGAAGAGTATCCCGGCAAGGCATGGCTATAAGCGCCGCCGACGCGCGTGTCGTGGCGCCACTGCGATGTCGTCAGGAAGCGCAGGCCGCTCCGGGCGTTCGCACCGAACAGGCCGACAAGTTCCTTCATCACGTGCTCGCAGGCCGCCAGGGGGCCGCCATCCGCCAACAGTCTGGCGCTGGCACCTCCGAGGAAACATTCGATCATGGGTCGCCCGAGGGGGCGGACGTGATACGCCACGGTCGCCTCATCGTACGGATTCCCGATCGCATGAAGCTCGGACGGGAACGCCTCTTCATCCACGATACGCAGGAAGAGCTTCTCGTCGTAGCCCAGCGGAAGCCGACCTGCCGCCTCGCGCCACGGTTCAAGTTCGTCGGGAAGCTGCATCGTCCCACCAGCCAGCACGTTGGACGATACGGTCAGGATCACCGTTCTCGCATGCAATTCGCCGCGAGGTGTAGCCAGTATCACGCCGCCTTTCGGCGATAGGGTCAGTCGCTCGAGCGGCGTAACGAGCATGCACACGGTTTCAGGGGGAAGGTGGGAAGCGATCAGCGTCCCATAGCCCCTCAACGGCCGCCAGTTCTCCTCTGTGGCGACCGCCTCGTAGTTGGCGTAGTCCTGAATCGACAAGTGCTCCAGCGCCGTCCCGTTGATGAACCCGCTCAACGCCTGAAGGTAAGGGTTCCATCGATCCCCCGGTGCGAGATGGTCCGCGGCGATATCGCTCGGCAAAGGCATCGTAAGCATCCGGTCGTGCCAGCGGTCATAGGCCTCGCCCGCCGCCGCTTGCTCGTCGGTTGAGAATCCAGGACGCGGAACGGAGCGCCCCCAGGGCGGGTTACGCCGGTCGATCTCAAAGCCGGTTTGCTCGGCGATCCGCGTCCACGGGTTGCGGTCGGCCGAGTGCAGCCAGCCACAGCCCAGATCGAGGGCCATGCCGTCGAGTTCGACGGTCCAGGCCCGCCCGCCGATGCGTGACGATGCCTCCAGCAGTATCGTGTTCAGGCCTGACCCGGCGAGCCGGCCAGCGGCGGCGATACCCGCAGCCCCGGCTCCGACGATCGCGACACCGAACGTTGTATTCAAAGCAGAAGATCCGTGTCGACGGTAAGACCGCCCATGGGTATCTTGATACCTCAAACGGCATCGTGATGGCGCGAATGTGCGACTCGGTCCATCCATTGGCGGCGTCTTCTGAAGACGCCGCCGCCCGAACCGTCAGCGAGGCGGTTCCAGCTCCGCCATATCGAACAACAGCACCTCAGCGTCCACACCGTCCGAGAGCACCACGCGCGACTCCTCCGTAATCTTCACCGCATCGCCGGCGGACAGCGGATGCCCGTTCACGTGTACCGTCCCACGCACCACGTGTACGTAGATCAGGCGCTCGAAGTCGACGTTGTGGTGGGCGGTTTCGTCGGGGCCGAACAATCCCGCATAGATCCGCACATCCTGATGCACCGTCACCGACCCATGCTCACCGCTCTGACTGGCGACGAGGCGGAGCTTGCCGCGCTTCTCGTCATCAGGGAAGAACGTCTGCTCGTAGCCCGGCTTGAGGTTCAGCTGGTTCGGAATGATCCAGATCTGCAGAAAGTGCGTGACCGTGTGGGCGTGGTTCTCTTCGGAATGCGTGACGCCATGACCCGCGCTCATCCGCTGCACTTCGCCCGGCCGGATGACGACAGCGTTGCCCATCGAATCCTTATGGGCCAGCTCGCCTTCGAGCACGTAGCTGATGATTTCCATATCGCGGTGCGAATGCGTGCCGAAGCCGGCACCGCCAGCGACCCGGTCTTCGTTGACTACGCGTAGCGGACCGAAGTGCACATGATCCTCGTCGCGGTAGTCGGCGAAAGAGAAGCTGTGGTGGGAATCGAGCCAGCCGTGATTGGCGTGGCCTCGCTCGGACGCGTGGCGGATGACGAACATAAGACTCTCCCTGGATGAGGACCCACCGTACCGCACCGCTTATGCGCTGGCTTGGAGAATCGACATGCATCGTGCGGTTTCTGCCGTCGACGGACGGAGCGGAACGACGATAGAACGCTTCGCGTGCCGCTAATGCCTATGCACATTCGGCGCGCGAAGAAAATGATGGGCGAAATCGCAAGTCATATTCGGCAACGGTGCATTCGCGGTCCACGCGTCAAGAGATCGCCGCAGGGCCGTCGCGACGTTTGTTAAATCGCCACGATGAAATACGGAAATGGCGTGAACACTGCGATTCCTTAAGTATCTCTACCTGGTTTCTGACGACATCAGGTCGTCTTTTCATGCCGTATTTGTCGATGTGAACGAATTCCGCGAGCGACGTTTTCGCTTTCTGGAAAGGTCGCGGAAATGCATCGCCAGATTTGTGCATAGACCGCTCACGACCCTCGCTTAGGCTTGCGCCGAATACCAAGGGCCTGATTCCGTCAGGCTCATCGGCGTCACCAATCAGACGTCTATTTGCGGCCCGGATTTTCCGGCGTCGCGGCTGAAGTGCGGCCGACATTTCCCGGTAGGGGAAAACGCCGTGCGGACCGGGGAGCGTTATGAGCAAGCGTCACATGGGAAACATCCGCCGCACGTCGCTGAGCAGGGGTATCTACCTCACCTTTGCCTCGACCCTGTTCGGTCTCGTCAGCCAGCAGGCTATCGCCGACTGTGCACCCATCGCTCCGGCCAACGGCTCGACCATCACCTGTTCCGGCGGAACGCTGGTCGGCAACCCTTTCAGCACGAACGCGAACAACCTCACCGTTAACGTCACGAGCGACGGGCGCATCGCATCGGCACTCGGCCTCGGTACGGCGATGACGTTGTCGGGTAACAACGTCACGCTCAATAACTCGGGAAGCATCGACCCCTCGCTGCTGGGCCTTCTCACAGTGCTGTCGGAAGGCACGGTCGTCGGCAACGCGAATGCAAGTAACCACGTCATCACGAACAACGCGGGCGCCAGCCTCTACGGCACCATCGGCCTGGCGTCGGTCACGATCGGCGATCTCGGTGGCGTAGCGCTCGACATCCGCAATGGCACGGGTGGCACGACGACGCTTACCAACAACGGCTTTATCGGTGGCAAACCCCTGGTCGGCGTGTCGGTGCTCGCCGCCGACGCACCTGCGATCGTCGCGTCCGGCCAGGGCAACACGGTCATGACGAACGGCGCGACGGGTACGGTGCAGGGCCGCATCAGTCTTCATGGCACCAGCAACTCCCTGACCAACAATGGCACCATCACCGGCAGCGTCTACATGGGCCAGGGCAACGACACCTTCGTTGCCGATACGGGGTCCGTCGTCAGCAGCACGGGTACGGGCGTGGCCGCATCCATCGGCGATCTGCTTGGCGTGGGGGTGCTCAACTTCGCCGCCGCCGGCATCGTCGACGGCGGCACGGGTACCGACACGCTGACACTGAAAAGCACGACGGGCAATGGCATCAGCAGCGCCTCGGCGGCGCAATACATCAACTTCGAGAACCTGGCTATCAGCGGCGGCATATGGGGTCTCTCCGGCCGCCTGGCCAATGCCACCACCATGACGGGCGGTACGGCGATCCTCGCCGATCCCGCCAATCTGGGCGACAGCGCGAACGTCTCGGGCGGCACTATCCAGGCCGCGACGAACGGGCTCGGCGTTACCACGGCATTCAATATTCAGGCCGGTGCGGGCCTTACCGTCGCCGGTGCGAACAATCTCGGTCTGAGCGGTGCCGTGTCGGGCTCGGGTCCTCTGACGAAGACGGGCACAGGCGCCCTGACGCTGGCGACCGGCAACACGTGGACAGGCGGTACCACGCTCGCCGGGGGCAGTCTGCTGCTTTCGGGTAACGGTGCGCTGGGTACCGGCGCGGTCAACGTGACGGGTGCCGCCACGACGATCACCGCCCTGAATGCGACCACGCTCTCGAGCGGCAACGCTATCGCGGTAGGCGCGGGCAATACGCTCACCATCAACGGAACGCAGAACCTGACCCTCAACGGGGCCCTGTCCGGTGCGGGCAACGTGACCAAGGCGGGCACGGGCGTGCTCACGCTCGGTGCCGTCAATACACTCTCAGGCGCGTTCTCGATTACCGGCGGCTCGCTCGCCGTCGGTGCGGGCGGCATGTTGATGCCGACGCAGGTGATCACCCTGTCGCCGGGCGGCACGCTCGATCTCTCCGCGGGTGCCAGCCAGACGATCGGCTCGCTGGCGGGCCTCGGTGGCACAGTCAACCTCGGCGCGACGACGCTCACGACCGGCGGGCTCAACACCAGCACGAGTTACGCGGGCCTGATCGCCGGCACCGGCGGCATCGTCAAGGTCGGCACCGGCGTGCAGACGCTTTCCGGCGCGAACACCTTCAACGGTGGTGTCGCGCTCAATGGCGGTGGCCTGCTGCTCGGCAACAACGGCGCGCTTGGTACCGGCGCGCTCAGCGTCGGCGCGAACGTCACGCTCGACGGCACGGCACCGCTCGCGCTGGCCAACAACGTGAACCTCGGTACGGGCGGCACGCTCAACCTGCTCGGCGGGCAGCCGCTTGCTTTCGGCGGTGTCATCGCCGGCACCGGCAATGTGGTGAAGACCGGCGCGTCATCGCTCACGTTGACCGGGGCGAACACGTTCAGCGGCGGCCTCACCGTCAATGGTGGCGCGTTGTTGCTCGGCAACGACAGCGCACTCGGCACGGGCGCGCTCAACGTCGCGGCATCGACCACGATCGATGGCAACAACGTTGCGCTGACTCTCGCCAACGGGGTGAATCTTGCATCCGGTGCCGCGTTGAACGTTCTCGGCGGCCAGCCGCTGACCTTCAACGGTCCGATCACCGGCGCGGGGAGCCTGATCAAGAGCGGCGCGTCCACGACGCTGACGCTCGGCGGTGCGAACACCTTCACCGGCGGCCTCAACATCGGCGCGGGCACCGTGGCGCTTGGTGCCGGTGCCTCGCTCGCCGCGACGGGCGCGGTGAATCTGAGCGGAACCGGCGCGAGCTTCGACATCTCGGCGGCAGGCAACCAGACGATCGGCGCGCTGTCGGGTGTGCCCGGCACCACGATTTCGCTGGGTGGCAACGCGCTGACCTTCGGCGACGCGACCAACCAGACTTACGCCGGCGTCATCGGCGGTACGGGTTCGCTGGTCAAGGCGGGCGCGGGTATTCAGACCCTCAGCGGCGCGAACACCTTCACCGGTGGCGTGAGCCTCAATGCCGGTGGCCTGCTGCTCGGCAACAACGGCGCGCTGGGCACGGGTGACCTCACGGTCAACGGTGCCAGCACGCTCGACGGTACGGCGGCACTGAACCTTGCCAACAACGTCAACCTCGCGGGTGGATCGCTCGTCCTGCCCGGTGCGCAGAATCTCGTGCTGGGCGGTGTCGTCACGGGTGCCGGCGGTCTGATCAAGAACGGCGGGTCACAGCTGACCCTCAACGGCGCGAACACCTTTACCGGTGGCGTAAACCTCAATGCCGGCAGCCTGCTGCTGGGCAACGCGGGCGCACTCGGCACCGGTGCGCTCAACGTCGGCGGCACCGGGTCGCTCGACAGCACGACGGCGCTCAACCTCGGCAATGCCGTGAACCTCGGTGCAGGCACCGCGCTCACGCTCGTCGGCAGCCAGGCGGTCACGCTCAACGGTGCGGTGGCCGGTGCGGGCAGCCTGATCAAGAACGGGGCGTCGGTGCTCACGCTGAATGGTGCGAATACCTTCAGCGGCGGACTGACCGTGAATACGGGCGGTCTCGTGCTCGGCAACAGTGGCGCCATCGGTACGGGCGCGCTGAACATCGGCGGCGCGGTGTCGCTGGATAACAGCGCCGCGATCAGCCTCGGCAATGCGGTCAACCTCGGTGCGGGCAGCGCACTCAGCGTTCTCGGCAGCCAGGATCTGGCTCTGGGCGGCACGGTGTCAGGCACGGGCAGCCTGAGCAAGAATGGGACATCGGTGCTCACTCTGGGTGGCGCCAATACCTTCAGCGGCGGTGTGAACCTCAACGGTGGCGGGCTGCTGCTCGGTAACAGCGGTGCGCTCGGCACCGGCGTGCTGAACGTGGGCGCCGATGCGTCGCTCGATGCGAGTGCGCCGATCAACGTGGTCAACAACGTCGGCCTCGCCGCCGGTGCGAACCTGAGCGTGCAGGGTAGCCAGGCACTCACGCTGGCTGGCGCATTGTCGGGCGCGGGCGCCCTGACCAAGAACGGCGCCGCGACGCTGACGCTGTCCGGCGCAAACACGTACACCGGCGGTACGACGATCAACGCGGGCACACTCGCGCTCGGCGCAGGTGGGAGCCTCGCCGCGACCGGTGGCGTCACGCTGGCCAATGCGGGAGCCGGCTTCGACATCTCAGGCGCGGGCAATCAGACCATCGGCGCGCTGTCCGGCACGGCCGGCACGACGATCGCGCTCGGCGGTAACGCACTTACCTTCGGTAACGGGACCGACCAGATCTTCAACGGCTCGCTCACCGGTAACGGCGCACTGATCAAGGCGGGCGCGGGCGTGCAGACGCTCGGCGGTGCCAGCACCTTCGGCGGCGGCCTGACCGTCAACGCCGGTGGCCTGATCGTCGGAAACGATGCGGCGCTCGGCAGCGGCACGCTGACCATCGGCGGCGCGACCACGCTCGATGCGAGCGGCCCGGTCGCCCTGGCCAATGCGATCGCGCTCAACGCCGGCCTCACCGTGCTCGGCAGCAACGCACTCACCCTCAACGGCAACATCGCGGGCACCGGCGGCCTGACCAAGGACGGCGCGGCACTCCTGACGTTGAACGGCAGCAACACGTACACCGGCGGCACCAACATTAACGCCGGTACGCTGGCGCTCGGTGCGGGCGCCAGCCTGGCGAGCACCGGCATCGTCAATCTGGCGACGGGCGCCACGTTCGATCTCTCGGCAGGCAACGGCACGCAGACGTTCGGCACGCTCACCGGCGGCGGTACCGTCAACCTCGGTGCGAACTCGCTGACCGTCGGGGGCCCGACCAACGGTGTCTTCGCCGGCTCGATCGCGGGTACCGGCGGTCTGATCAAGGAAGGCACCGGCACCGAAACCCTGACCGGTACCAACACGTTCACCGGGGGCACGCTGATCAACGCCGGCACGCTGGCGATCGGCGCAGGCGGCAGCCTGGCTGCGACCGGTGCGGTGAATCTCGCGGCGCCGGGTACGGGATTCGACATGTCGGCGGGCGGTAATCAGGCCATTGGCCTGCTCAACGGCGTCGCGGGCAGCACGGTGACGCTGGGTGGCAATGCGCTCACCCTGGGTGGTGTCGGCAACAGCGTGTACGACGGTCTCATCGCGGGTACCGGCAGCGTCATCAAGAACGGTGCGGGCATTCAGGCGCTCGGCGGTGCGAACACCTTCAGCGGCGGCGTCGCGCTCAATGCGGGAGGCCTGGTGCTGGGTAACGACGATGCGCTCGGCACCGGTGCCCTGTCGGTCGGCGGCAATGCGTCGCTCGACACGACGGCCGCGCTCAATGTCGGCAACAGCATCACCCTCGCGTCCGGCGTGAACCTCGATCTGCTGAGCAGCAACGCGCTGACGCTGAGCGGTGCGGTGTCGGGTGCGGGCGGCATCATCAAGGACGGCGCCTCGACGCTGACCCTGACGGGCGCAAACACCTTCACCGGCGGCACGACCATCAACTCGGGCACGCTGGCCATCGGCGCCGGTGGCAGCCTTGCGTCGACCGGTGCGGTGAATCTGGCTGGCACGGGTACGTTCGATATTTCGGCGGCCGGCAACCAGTCGATCGGTTCGCTCACCGGCGTCGCGGGCAGCGCGGTCTCCCTCGGCGGCAACGCGCTGGTGCTCGGCGGTGCGACGGATGCGACCTTCAACGGCAGCATCGGTGGCAGTGGCGGCCTGGTGAAGAACGGCGCGGGCGTGCAGACGCTCAACGGTGCGAGCGCGTTCACCGGCGGCGTGACGCTCAACGCGGGCGGCCTGGTCGTCGGCAGCGACGCCGCGCTGGGCACGGGGGCGCTGACCGTGGGCGGTGCATCGACCCTCGATGCGTCGGTCGCCACCACGCTCGCGAACGACGTGATCCTCAACGCCGGGCTCGCGGTGCTGGGCACTAACGACCTCACGCTCAACGGTGCCATCTCGGGTGCCGGCGGCCTGACCAAGGACGGCGCGGCGACGCTCACGCTCAACGGCACGAACACATACTCGGGCGGCACCTTCATCAACGCCGGCACGCTGGCGCTGGGTGCGGGTGCGAGCCTGCTGAGCAGCGGCACGGTGAATCTCGCCACCGGCGCCACGTTCGATCTCTCGGCCGGCAACGGCACGCAGAGCTTCGGCACGCTGGTCGGCGACGGTACCGTCAACCTCGGCGGCAACTCGCTGGTGGTCGGCGGCCCCACGGACGGCACCTTTAGCGGCAGCATCGGCGGCACCGGTGGGCTGATCAAGGAAGGCACCGGCATCGAAACGCTGACGGGTACGAACACGTATACCGGCGGTACCACGATCAATGCGGGGATCCTCGCCATCGGCGCGGGTGGCAGCCTGTCGCCCACGGGCGCCGTGACGCTCACGGCGGCAGGCACCGGCTTCGATATCGCGACCGGCGGCAATCAGGCGATCGGCGTACTCAACGGCGTCGCCGGCAGCGCCGTCACGCTCGGCGGCAACACGCTGACACTCAACGGCGTCGGCAACGGCACCTACGACGGCGTCATCTCGGGCGCGGGCGCCCTGATCAAGGACGGCCCGGGGTCGCAGACGCTGGCCGGTGCGAATACCTTCAGCGGCGGTGTCACCCTCAACGCGGGCGGTCTCGTGGTCGGCGACAACGCCGCCCTCGGCACGGGCGTGCTGACGGTGGCCGGTGCGGGAACACTGGACGCCAGCGCGCCGGTCACGCTGGCGAACGACATCGCACTCAACGCCGGCCTGACCGTGCCCGGCAGCAACGACCTGACCCTTGGCGGCGCGATCACCGGCGCGGGGAGCCTGACCAAGAACGGCGCCGCGACGCTGACGCTTACGGGCGTCGGCAGCTACACCGGAGGCACGACGATCAACGGAGGCACGCTGGCGATCGGCGCCGGTGGCAGCCTGGCTCCCGCCGGCGCGGTGACTCTGGCCGGTACCGGCACGTTCGACATCTCGGCGGGCGGCGACCAGACGATCGCTTCCCTCGACGCGGTGGCGGGCAGCACGGTCGGTCTCGGCGGCAACCTGCTTACGCTCGCCGGTGCTGCGGACTCGCTCGTCAATGGCACGGTCACCGGTACGGGCGGGCTGGTGAAAGACGGCACGGGCACGCTCACCCTCAGCGCAGCCAACACCTTCAGTGGCGGCGTGACCCTCAACGCCGGTGGCCTGAGCGTCGGCAACGACGCGGCGCTGGGCACGGGTGCGCTGACCGTCAACGGCGCGACCACGCTGGATGCGACGGCAGCCACCACGCTGGCGAACGACGTCGCACTCAACGCCGCACTGACCCTGCCGGGCAGCAACAACCTGACGCTCAATGGTGCGATCTCCGGCGCCGGTAGCCTGATCAAGCACGGCGTGATTCGTCTGGCCGTGAACGGCAACAACAGCTACACCGGCGGCACCACGGTCGACGGCGGCACGCTCGTCGTCGGCAGCGACACCGCGCTGGGGACGGGCGGTCTCAACATCGACGGCGCCGCCCTCGAAGCGAGTACCGCGGTAACGCTCGGCAACGACGTCACGGTCGGTGGCAACGGCGTGACCGTGCAGGGTCCCGCCGACCTCACCTTGAACGGCACGCTCAGCGGCACCGGCGGCCTCGACAAGGAGGGCACCGGCACCCTCAATCTTGGCGGATCGCTCGCTGGCTTCACCGGTGGTCTGACGGTCAATGGCGGCATCCTCAATGCCAGCAATCCGTACACGGGTGGCGTCGCCGTCGGCTCGGACGGCACGGCCAGTCTCGACGGTACCGGCAACGTCGTCACGGTGACCGGCCCGATCGCCGGCACCGTCAACCTGGGTGGCAACAGCACGATCGATATCTCCTACGGCCAGCTGCCGGGTGTCACGGGTACGGTCAACGGGACGGGGCCGGGTAGCACGGTCAACATCACGGGTAGCGGCGAGGCCAGCTTGCCGGGCGGCTCGATCACCCACATCGACAACCTCAACATCGGTGCCGGCACGCTCACGATCGCTAGCGGTACGACCGCGACCTTCCCGGGTGGCACCACGGTCGGCGGCAACATCGTGGTCAATGGCTCGCTGGGCGGACCGGCGACCGTGACTCCCGGCGGCGGCATCGTCGGCGGCGGTACGGTGACGGGCCCCGTGGTGGTCGATGGCACGATCGCACCGAGCGGCATTCCGGGTGCGACCGGCGCGGCGGGAGGCACCGGTACGCCGGGTACGGTGCTGACGACGGGCGACCTGACGCTTGGCAACGGCTCGACCACGCAGATCCGCACGGGCACCGGCAATACGAGCGACACCATCAACGTCAATGGCGCGGCCACCGTCGGCGGCACGTTGGCGGTCACGCCGACGAGCACCACCTTCAGGCCGGTGAGCCGCTTCGCGATCCTGCGGACGACCAACGGCATCAACGGCGCGTACAGCAACGTGCCGACCAGTCCCTTCCCGTTCCTCGACACGAATCTGGCGACCGAAGGCAATGACCTCGTCCTGACGTACAGCCAGGCGGGCAGCGGTCTCGGCGCGGGCGGTATCGGCTTCGGCCAGTTCCCCGGCCTCAACGCCAATCAGGGCGACATGGCCTCGGTACTGCAGCGCATCGCTGTCTCGGGGGGCGACCCGCTGCCGACCCTGCTGGGCAATGCGCGTGGTCTGACCTCGGAGCAGGTCTACCGCGCCTTCGATTCGCTGACCGGTGAAACGTACGCGTCGGCAGCCAATGCCGAGCTTTCCGGGCAGAGCCAGTATCAGGACACGCTGTTCTATCGTCTCAAGCTCCAGCGTGACACCGGCGAGCCGGGTCCGGCGGTCTGGGCGGAACCGTACACCTCGAGCAGCAGCTTCGACCACAGCGTCGACGTCGCAAAGACCGACTACCGTATCCATGGCGTCATCATCGGCACGGACGCGCCGGTCACGCCGGACCTGCGCCTGGGTGTGCATGCCAACTTCGCCAACTCGCGCACCGAGGTGGATCGCCGCGGCGACTACACCGACGTCGATCAGGCGGCGATCGGCCTGCATGCGCTCTACTTCAACGACAAGCAGTGGTGGGCGGAAGGCCTGGCGTCGTACGGCTGGCAGAATGCGGACAGCTCGCGTCGTATCGCGGTGGGCAGCTTTACGCCGCAGGCGACCGGCAGCTACGACGGCAAGACCGCCAATGCCTCGCTGGAGGGTGGCTACCGCTTCCAGCTCGGCCAGTCCATGCACCTGGAGCCGTTCGTCGGCGCGTACTACGCAAAGGTCAAATACGACGCCTTCACCGAAAAGAATGCCGGTGACGCCGACCTCCGCGTCGGCAGGACCAGCGCCAGCAGCCTGCAATACGGCGTCGGCGCCCGCCTGGTCGGCGATGTCGATCTCGGCGTGGAAGGCACGAAGCTGCACCCGATCGTGATGGTCCGCTATCTGCACAACACCCGGGACGATACGACCACGGTGAACAACGCTTTCGCGGGCGCACCGGCCGAGACCTTCTCGGTGCAGGGCTCGCAGCCGGTACGCAACCACTGGCAGGCCGGCGTGGGCGTGAGCTTCGACATCACGCCGAAGGCCAGCACGTTCGTGTACTACAACGCGGACGTCGCCACGCATCAGCGCAGCGACGCGGTGAACCTGGGCTTCCGCTGGAGCTTCTGACCGAGCCGACCTGACGAGCCGCCACGTCTCGTCAGGTCGTTCGCGGTGTGACCGCCGGTGTCCGCGCGGGAACGTCCGCGGACACGGTCCTTGCCGGCCCAGACCGGGTATCCCTTCGCCCGAAGGATGTTGCGAGCCGCCCTTTGTCCTTGAAAAACAACGCCCGAGCGTTACCGCGATGGCACGCATGTCCGTCCGCACGTGCTGGCATATCGCTTGCAACGTGCCCCGGATAATCGGCGTGCTTAGAGGCGGACATGCAAACAAGGTATCTATCGGGCTGTCTGGCGGCGTTGCTGTCCATGGCTGGCGCGCTGCCGGCGGTCGCCGGCGCGGAAGACCTGCTGGACATCTATCGCGAAGCGGTAGCCAACGATCCCGTCCTGGCGGGCGCCGATGCGCGTCGTCTGGTGGTGGCCGAGGGTGTGCCGCAGGCGCGGTCGGCCTTGCTTCCCCAGCTGTCCGCCGGACTGGAGCTGCAGCAGTTTCATCCCGGTTACGCCGGTGTGGAATCCGGCAACGGCGGTACTTCGTCCGAAACGACCGGCGGCCACAGCCGGCAGCGTGACCTGACGTTTCAGCTCGACCAGACAGTGGTCGACCTGGCGAAATTTTCGCGCGAGCGCCAGGCGAAGCTCACCGCCGAATCGCAGGACGCCACGTACGAAGGGGAGCTGCAGGACCTCTATGTCCGCGCGACCACCGCGTATTTCAACGTACTGATCGACCAGGACCAGGTCGAGGTATTCCAGTCGTACGAGGACGCTTACAAGCAGCAGTACGACCAGGCCGTCATCAAGTTCGCGAACGGGCTGGCGCCGCAGGCGGACCTCAGCCAGTCGAAGGCTTATTACCTCTACATCAAGTCGTCGCGTGTGGACGCGGAGTCCGCGTTGAAGGATGCGCGTCGCGCGCTGCAACAGCTGACCGGCAAGGCCCCTGGCACGCTGAAGAGCCTGCGTGAAGACCTCCCGATGGAGACACCCACGCCGAACACCGCCGAGGCGTGGGTCGAAGAAGCCATGCGTCAGAACCCGAACGTGCTCGCGGCGAGCCGTCTGGTGACGGCCGATGAGCATTCGATCTCGGCGGCGCGCAGCGGTCATCTGCCGACGCTCAATTTCTCGGTGGGCTACGACAAGGCTGGCGCGTGGTCGAACACGGTTCGTGGAGGCGCGGGTTATGGCCCGGGCAGTACGACGGTTGGCCTGGTGCTGGCCGTGCCGCTGTTCAGCGGCGGCCTGACCCAGTCGCAGGTGCGCCAGGCGATACACCAGCGCGATGCGGACCAGGACGACCTGGAGTCGCTGCGCCGGCAGACCGCGCGTGATGCCACCAACTATTTCAACCTGATCACCGCGGGCATCGAACAGGTCAGCGATGCGCGCGATGCGGTGAAGTCGGCTAACGACGCGCTGGCTTCCATGCGCGCGGGTTACGACATCGGTACCCAGAGCCTGACCAACGTCGTCGTCGCGATCGCGCAGCTGGCGAACATCCGTACGCAGTACACCGCGCTACGCCACCAGTTCATCCTCAACAAGCTGCTGCTCAAGCGCAGTGTCGGTGCCGCGGAGCTGAAAGACATCGAGGAGATCAACCGGCTGCTGCAGTAAGTCCGCAGCGCCGGAATGCAGCCGGTCGGCGATGCTCTGCCAGGGAGCCGGCCCCGATGGCGAAAGCAACCCGCTTCAGTTGCCGGTTGACGCCACCCATTCCGATTCCGCGTGCGCCTCACGATGCACGAAGAACAACGCCCGCACCGTCGCATCGACCATGCAGCTCGTCGTCAGCATCGCGTCCGTGCCGTCCGCCGGTGCGAACGCATAACTGACGTCGATCTTCTTCACCTTGGCGATGAAGTTACCCGCCGTCCCGTGTAAGCGAAGATCCAGATGGTCGATGTAAGGATGCCCCCCGGCATCCTTCGTCACGGTGACCACGCCATCGAACCGTTCGTCGTCGCCCTTGCCGTCGCTGCTCACGTTGATATGCCCGGCCTGGACATTGCCGCGCGGCAGACGCGTCGTCGTAAACGCGTACGTCGTCCGCCCGGCCTCCTGTTTCGTCACGTGCGCATCGGTACCGATGACGTCCCGCAGTTCGTCGTAGGAAGCCATGATCTTTTTCGGCTCCTTGCGCGGATCCACGGATTCGGAATCCAGCTCGGGCTTGTCGCCGCCCTTGACCGTCGTGGTCGTACGGATGACGCCGTGCAGATCGGCCGTGGGCACGGCCTTGCGGGCGAGTGCCTGTTCCAGCAGCGCATCGTGGGCCGTGACGGTCGATGCCCCGGCGAGCAACAGCAATCCCAGATAAGCGGCTCGCATCGGCATCCCTCCTTCCGTTCGGACATATCCATGGAAGGTAGGCCGGCCATCGCCGGGCGCCATGGCCCATTGGTCACGACCGGCCCATAGGTCATGCCGCGCCGGATGCACCCCGGTCAGAACACCTGCTGCGTCGGCCGGATCACGATGTTGTTGATGTCGACGTCGGCGGGCTGCTCGATCGCGAACGCGATGGCCCGTGCGACCGACGCCGCCGGAATCGCCTGCTTGTAGAAATCCAGCACGGTGTCCTTCGCGGTGCCCGATGTGCTGAGCTTGAGGTCGCTCTCGACCGCGCCCGGTTCGATGCAGGTCACCCGGATATCGCCACCCACTTCCTGGCGAAGGCCTTCCGAGATCGCGCTGACCGCGAACTTGGTACCCGAGTAGACCGTGCCGCCCGGTGCGAAGACCTTCACGCCGGCGACGGAGCTCAGGTTGATGATGTGGCCGCGCTTCTGCTCGATGAAGCGCGGGAGCACCGAGGCGATGCCGTACAGCGTGCCCTTCAGATTGACGTCGATCATCGCGTCCCACTCGTCGGTGTTGACCTCGGACATGGGACGGATCGGCATCAGGCCGGCATTGTTGATGAGGACGTCCAGCGTGCCGAAGTCGGCCACCGCGGCGCCGACGACCTGGGCGAACTGTGCTTTGTTGGTGACGTCCAGCGTATAGGCCGCGGCTTGCCCACCGGCCGCGACGATCTCGGCCACGACGGCATCGAGCATCGACTTGCGCCGTGCCGCGAGCGCGACTTTTGCACCGCGGGCCGCGAGATGCTTCGCGACTTCCGCACCGATGCCCGTGCTCGCGCCCGTGATCAGGACGACCTTTCCTTCGATTTGCTTGCTCATGGTATTGCCCTCTATGTCGTGAGTGCTTACTTGACCGACTTGCTGGCGGCCTGCTCGATCAGCTTCGCCACGTCGGCAGGATGCGAGAGAAAGGCGACGTGACTGGAGGCGACCTCGACCGTGGTGCTGCCTGCGCGCTTCGCCATGAAGCGTTCGAGATCCGGGTTGACCGTCCGGTCAAGCGTGGCGACGAGCGCCCAGCTCGGCTTGGTCTTCCACGCCGCGGTCGACACGGGGGCGGTAAACGCCTGGACGGAAGGCATGACCTGCGAGGTCGCCATGAAGCGGGTTTCCTTCTCCGGCACGTCGGCGGCGAAGTCGGCATGGAACTGCGCGGGGTCGATGTAGAGGAAGTTGTCCGCCGTCTTCTTGATCGCCTTGGTCGCGCCGGGATTCTTCTCGGTCAGCGTGGCCAGGCTCTCGCCGGCCTCGGGCTGATAAGCGGCGATGTAGACCAGGCCGGCGACCTGCGGATCGTTGCCCGCTTCGGTCACCACGGCACCGCCGTAGCTGTGGCCGACGAGGATGCTGGGACCGTCCTGCATGTGGACGACGCCCAGCGTCGCCTTGACGTCATCGGCGAGCGAGGTTTCCGGCTCCTGCACGATGGAAACCTTGTAGCCATCGCGGATCAGGATGTCGGACACCGCTTTCCAGCCGGAGCCATCCGCGAAAAATCCATGGACGAGGACGATGTTCTTCACGGGTGCGGCGGTGACGGCGCCGGCGCCGAAGACGGAGAGGGAGATCGCCAGGGCGGCGGCGAAACGGGTGCGACGGAATGCTGTTTTCATGAGGTTCTCCTTGGGCGCTTACTTGCGGATCAGAATGGTTTTCGGATTGGTGAAGAGCTGGCGCCCTTCGCTGCCGTGCTCGGTGCCGACCAGGTCCTGAAGGCCGCTTTCGCGGCGGCGATCGCTTCGTCGAGCTGCGCGGCGCTGGCGGCCGGCGCCTGCGCCAGCACCGTCCCGGTCGCCGGATTCATGACGTCGAAGCGATCGCTCGTCTCGATGAGCTTGCCGGCGATGCTCAGGTAATACGGACCGTCGAAGATGTTCATGCCGACAGCTGCTTCATCAGCACAGCGGCGGCTTCCGACGACGACGCGGGGTTCTGGCCCGTGATCAGCAGGCCATCGGTAACGACGTACGAACCCCAGTCCGGACCCTTCGAGTAGATGCCACCCCTGGTCTTCAGTTCGTCTTCGACGAGGAAGGGCACCACATTGGTGAGGCCAACGCCTTCTTCTTCCGTATTGGTGAAGCCCGTGACCTGTTTGCCCTCGACCAGCGGCTTGCCGTTCGACGCCTTGACGTGGCGGAGCACGCCCGGGGCATGGCAGACGAGGGCGACCGGCTTACCCGCTTCGATGAACGATTCGATCAGCGCGATCGAATTTTTGTCCTCGGCCAGATCCCACAGCGGGCCGTGACCGCCCGGATAGAACACGGTGTCGAAGTCGGCCTGCGAGACGCTGTCGAGACGGACGGTGGCGGCGAGCTGGGCGTTGGCGGCGGCGTCGGCTTCAAAGCGACGGGTGACGTCGGTCTGGAACGACGGCTCGTTGCTCTTCGGATCGAGCGGCGGCTGGCCGCCCTTGGGCGAGGCGAGAACGATCTCGGCGCCGGCGTCCTTGAAGGTGTAATAGGGCGCGGCGAGCTCTTCGAGCCAGAAGCCGGTCTTGCGGCCGGTGTTGCCAAGCTGGTCGTGCGAGGTCAGAACGATGAGGACTTTCATGAGAATCTCCTGATTGATTGAGTAAAGTAGACCAGTCGTCTAGTAACTAGGGGTAAAAAAACGCTTCGCGAAGAAGCGTCCGTATCGCCTCCCGGCCTCAGGCCGGGAGCTTCAAAATCTGGCGGGTGGTAGCCATCGCCTTGTCGAACGGTTCGGTGTTGCGAACGATCTTGACCATGACGCTGGCGCCCAGCCAGAGCTGGTAGAGGCTCTGCGCCACGTCCGCCGCCGGCTCGTCGACCGACAGTGAGCCGTCGGCCACCCCGGCCTGGATCGCTTCGGCGAGGTACCGGATGATTCCCGTGGTACCCCGCCTGAGCGAGGCGCGCATCACTTCGGACAGATCCGCCACCTCGGCGCCCAGCTTCACGGCAAGGCACTTACCCTGGCAGTCGTGGAAGGACTGGTTGTCCCGCCACGCCTGAAAGTAGTTCTCCAGACGAGCCGCCACCGGGCCGCCGGCCTGACGAAGCGTGCGATCCATGTCGGCCAGGTAGTCCTCGAAGTAGTCCTCGAGCAAGGCCTCACCGAACGCGTCCTTCGATCCGAAGTAGTGATAGAACGAGCCCTTCGGCACACCGGCGGCCGTCAACACTTCATTGAGGCCCACCGCCGAGAACCCCTTGCCGCCCATGATGCGCTGGCCCGTGGCCAGGATCCTGGCGCGGACGTCGGACGATTCGTTGATGGCGATGGCTGGGCTCATGGGAAGAACTCTACACGCCATTAGACCGGTCGTCTAGTCTTTTTTTCGAGGAATATCTGAACTGACGGGTTTTAAGTCCGGCATGCCATCCACATGTCGAACGCAGCGATATTCCCAACCCACCGAGCAAGGATCTGGAATGAACACCACGCAGAAAGTCGCCCTCGTCACCGGCGCCACCCGCGGCATCGGTCAGGAAACCGTCCGTCAGCTGGCGCAGGAAGGTGTGATCGCGCTGCTGGCTGGCCGCGACGCCGGTCGTACCAAGGCGGCCGCCGACAAGCTCAAGGCCGAAGGCCTCACCGTCGAACCGATTGCGCTCGATGTGACCGACAGCGAGAGCATCAAGAAGGCCGTGGCGGAAGTCACCGCCAAGTACGGCAAGCTCGACATCCTGGTGAACAACGCGGGCATCCTCGTCGACGACATGAGCAAGGCCCCGTCCGAGCAGACGCTGCAGGCATGGCGCGAGACCTTCGACACCAACGTGTTCGCGGTCGTCGAAGTGACCAACGCCTTCCTCCCGCTGCTCAGGAAGGCCCCGGCGGCGCGTATCGTCAACGTCTCGAGCCAGCTCGGTTCGATCACGCTGCACGTCGATCCGAACTCACCGATCTACAGCTTCAAGGTGCCGGCGTACGATGCGTCGAAGACCGCCATCAATTCGTGGACCGTGCATCTTGCTTATGAACTGCGCGACACGCCGATCAAGGTCAACGCGGTGCATCCGGGTTATGTGCAGACCGAGATGAACGGTGGCAACGGCGAGATCGATGTGCCGACCGGTGCGAAGAGCAGCGTCGGTATGGCCTTGCTCGATGCCAACGGCCCGACGGGTAGCTTCACCTACCTCGGCAAGACGCTTCCCTGGTAAGTCCACCCACCCCTCAGGATGTGAACTATGGCGACTTACGTCGTGTTTTCCCGCGATCGCACGAAGGATCCGGAAGAGATGAAGATCTACGCAGAGAAAGCCAGTGAGGCGCGCGGGAACCATCCCATTACGCCGCACGCGTTCTACGGTGAGATCGAGACGCTCGAGGGGCCCGAGGTCGAGGGCGCGGTCATCATCAGCTTCCCGACGAAGGCCGAAGCGCTGGCCTGGTACAAGAGTCCGAAGTACACCGAGGCGCGCGCGCATCGGTTCAAGGGTGCGGACTACCGGGTGTTCATGGTCGAAGGGGTCTGACCGACACCCACGGAACCCGGTGCTCGGTCCGTACGATCGAGCATCGGGTTTCGAGCCATGGGCTCCGCTTCAACAGGGTGCCGTGCCAGTGTCCTGATGAAGTCCGAATCCAACCGTATCCTGTCCAAGCCCGTCACGCAGGCGCAAGCTCGGTATCTCGTAGTCGCCCCCATTCTGTCGCCGGAAAGGAATCGGAGACGTGATCGCCAGATTGCGCATGCGCTCGCGTAACGCTTCGGCCATCGCGGGAAACGCGTCCTCGCCCATGCGATCCAGACGGTAAGCGACGAACGGCGGCAGGACGTCGAACCCCGGGTAGTGCAGTACCCCGTGGTTGATCGGAAAGAGCAGGTCATCGATAGGCCCGTTGATCCCGCGTGGCCCGTAGTGCTCCTCCCAGCCACCGGCGGTCACGACTAGCATGGCGCGCTTGCCCGCGAGCGTGCCTTCGCCGAAACGGTCGCCCCAATGCCTGTCGCTATGCTCGCCGACGCCGTACGCGAAACCATAGGCGTACACGCGATCGATCCATCCTTTGAGAATCGCCGGCATCGTGTACCACCACAGGGGGAACTGCAGAATGACCGCGTCGGCCCAGAGCAGCTTCTCCTGTTCCTCGCGCACGTCATCGGTCAGGGTTCCCGAGGCAAAGGCTTCAGCCGAAGCACGTGCGGGATGCAGACGGTCGTCACTCCGGAGGGCAGGGAAGTCATCGCGATCGACCACCGCTTTCCACCGCTGAGCGTACAGATCGGTCTGACGCACGTCGTGGCCCTGAGCCAGCAGCTCCGCGATGGCGACATCGCGCAGTGAACCATTGAGTGAGCGGGGCTCAGGATGAGCAAAAACAAGCAAAACCTTCATAAAGACTCCGGATGTCGAATGACCTCACGGTAGCCAACACGTGATCCATCCACTATATGGATGGATGCATAACTTAGTGCCGAAAAATGGATAGATCCGATCTGACGCTGGAACGCATGCGCACCTTCGTGCGCGTCGCGGAGCGAGGCAGCCTGTCTGCGGTGGCACGCGAAAGCGGCCTGGGACAGTCGACGGTCACGCGCCATCTGCGCGAACTCGAGGCCGCCGTGGGAGCGCCGCTGCTCAGCCGGACGACGCGCCGCATGACCCTGACCGACGAAGGCGCGCGCTTCTACGCCTCAGCTCTGCAGATCCTCCGGCTGGTCGAGCAGGCCGCCGACGAAGTCAGCGATCACCGCGGCGCCAATGCCGGTACGGTTCGTCTCTCGACGACGAGCGCTCTGGGCATCCTCCACATCACGCCGTTGATCTTCGCATTTCAGGATCGGTACCCCGATATCCAGGTGGAACTCGGGCTCACCGATGAGCGGATCGATCTGGTGCGGGAAGGCGTGGATATCGCCATTCGCCTCGGGCCCCTCGACAACAGCTCGATGAAACTGCGCGCGCTCGGCTCCAGTCAGCGCTTGCTGGTGGCCTCTCCCGCCTACCTGGCCTCTCGCGGCACACCTGCATCGCCAGACGATCTCATCGGGCATGACAGCATCCGCATGTCGAACGTGATCGGCAGCGACGTCCTCCTGCTCGACGGTCCGGACGGTGTGCGTCACGCGATCCCGGTCACAGGTCGTCTGCGTGTCGACCACGGTCTGGCTGCGCGAGCGGCTGTCGTGGCAGGGCGAGGCATCGTGTCGGCTCACCGATGGATGGTGGACGACCTGCTGGTGACAGGGACGGTGGTCCCCGTGCTGCCGGATCATCGCCCGGTGGCCGTGCCGCTCAACCTGTTGATGGTTCCGGGGAGATCGGACGTCGCGCGCGTGCGACGTCTGATCGACTATCTGGTGGACGCCATCGCCACCCTCCCAGGTATCGCTTAGGGCGAATCGCTCATATCGCCTGACCGCCCGACACCTCGATTCGCTGCGCCGTCACCCAGCGGTTATCCGCCGAAAGCAGGCTGGCGATCATCGGGCCGATATCGTCGGGCACACCTGCGCGACCGAGCGCCGTCATGTCGGCAAAGATCTTGTTGATCTCCGGATTGTCGCGCACGGCGCCGCCACCGAAGTCGGTTTCGATGGCGCCGGGCGCGACGGTGTTCACGGCGATACCGCGGCTGCCCAGTTCTCTGGCCATGTAGACGGTCAGGACTTCTACCGCTGCCTTGGCGGCGGCATACGCGGCATATCCGGGATACGAGACGCGCGTGAGTCCCGAAGACAGGTTGATGATGCGACCGCCATCGGCGAGCAGGGTCAGCAGCGACTGGGTGAGGAAGTACACGCCCTTGAAGTGGACGTCGACCAGCGAGTCGAACTGTGCCTCGGTCGTGTCCTGGATCAGTGCGTAATCGCCGTGCCCGGCATTGTTGACCAAATGGTCGAACGTATCGCGGTTCCAGGTTTCGCGCAGGACCTTCGCAAGGCTCTCCGCGAACGCCGCAAAGCTTCGGCTGTCGCCGGTGTCCAGCGGAAGCGCGACCGCCTTGCGACCGAGCGACTCGATCTCGGCGACCACCGCATCGGCTTCGTCGCGACGGCTGCGGTAGGTGATGACGACATCGCCGCCGTGGCGCGCGACGCTCAGTGCGGAATTGCGGCCGAGGCCGCGGCTGCCGCCGGTAATCAGGGTGATCGTGGTCATGTCGCTGGCTCCGTTTGGGATGAGGAAACGATAGGTGTCGGCGTCTCCCGCGTCGTTGCCGTAACCTCGACGTTGTTTGCCTTTTCCTCCAACGGCGGCTATGCGGCGCCTGGGATGCGTTAGCTTTCACCTCATGACCGAGGCCCTTCTCACCGCCGTTCGCCGTTATGTCGCCGCGCATGCCGACGCGACGGGGCTTGCCCAGACGCCCATTCCCGGCCTGACGACGATCCGTTCGACCGAGCCCAGCGGACTGGTCTACGCCATCTCCCAGCCACTGGTCTGTCTGGTACTTCAGGGCGGCAAGCAGGTGACCCTGGGTGCGCAAACCGTGTCGCTGGAACCGGGTGATTCGCTGCTGATCACGGCCGACGTTCCCACCGTGAGCCAGATCGTGACGGCGAGCCAAGACGCACCGTACTTTTCACTGGTCATGGATCTGGACACGCGCCTGATCGCCGAGCTGGCGCTCGCGATGGAAGCGGGCACGCCGGCCGGTGGCCCGGATGTCCGTGCCGAGCCGACCGATGCCGAGGTGGCCGCCAGCGCGCTGCGCCTCATGCAGCTGCTCGACCGGCCGGGTGCGGTGCCTATCCTGCACACGTCGCTGGTGCGCGAGTTGCACTACTGGTTGCTTGCCGGGCGGCATGGTCCGGCGATAAGGCGCCTCGGCTGGCAGGAGGGGCACGCCCAGCGCGTGGCACGCGCGGTAGCGGTGCTTCGCTCGGAGTTTGCGCAATCCATTCCGGTCGAGCGGCTCGCTGCCATCGCCGATATGAGCCCGTCGTCGTTTCATCAGCATTTTCGTGCGGTGACGTCGTTGTCGCCGAAGCAGTTTCAGAAACAGCTGCGGCTGATCGAGGCGCGTCGCCTCATGACGGGTGAGGGCAGGTCGGCGAGCGGTGCCGCCTTTGCCGTGGGATACGAAAGTGTTTCGCAGTTCACCCGGGAGTATTCGCGGATGTTCGGTTTGTCCCCAGGTAAGGACACAGAGCGGCGCACGGCACCCCTGTAAAAAACGCAATGCAGATATGACGACATCGGTCGATAAGACACCTGTAACATGCACGTGTCACATTAGTTCATAACTGAAGTATATCGACCGACAGTAAGACCGTCGGTGGTTTTTCTATTGTCTTAAGCCAGCCTGCCGCCCCGGAGCCAGCCATGTCCTCACCGGACGAAACCAACGCCGCGTTGCAATCGCGACGCCGTATCCTGCTTGGCCTGACCATGGCCCCGCTCGCTGCCGCTCTCCCGCTCGCCGCGACAGCCACGCACAAGCCAGGTGACGGCGCCACCGCTGAGAGCGGTGCCGGGTACAAACCGAATTTCTTCAAGGACGTGGAATGGACCTGCATGGTCGCCATCTGCGACCGGCTGATCCCCAGTGACGACGTCGGCCCCGGTGCCGTCGAGACCGGCGTGCCCGAGTTTCTCGACCGCCACATGCAGACGCCGTACGCCAATGGCGCCATCTGGTACATGCAGGGTCCCTTCCTCGAAGCCCCGCCGGAGTTCGGCTATCAGGGCCGCCTCACGCTGCGCGACATCATCCGTGTGGGCCTCAACGCGATCGACGCGCATTGCAGGAAGACCTTCGACGGCAAGACCTTCGCCCAGCTCGAGCACACCCGGCAGGAAGAACTGCTCAAGGCGGCCGAGAGCGGCAAGCTCAAGCTGGAGGACATCTCGTCCAAGCTGTTCTTCACCAACATCCTCAACGAAGTGAAGAACGGCTACTTCGCCGATCCCCGCTATGGCGGCAACCGCGGCATGGCCGCGTGGAAGATGATCGGCTACCCCGGCATGCGCGCCGATTACCTGGACTGGATCACGGTGCGCGACAAACCGTATCCGCTGCCGCCGGTCGATCTGTCCGGCAAGAGGGGTTGAGACGATGGCTACCGTGAAACCGAAAGTGGACGCCGTCATCGTCGGCATGGGCTGGACCGGCGCGATCCTCGCGAAGGAACTGACCGAGGCGGGCCTCCATGTCGTGGCGCTCGAGCGCGGCGCCGACCGCGATACGCAGCCCGACTTCGCTTATCCCAAGGTCGTGGACGAGCTCGAAGGCTCGGTGCATCGCCGGTTCCTGCAGAGTCTCAATCAGGAAACCGTCACCATTCGCCACAACAGCTCGTCGGACGCCGTGCCGTATCGTCAGATGGGTTCGTTCAAGCCCGGTACGGGCGTGGGTGGTGCGGGTACGCACTGGTCGGGTTGTCATTTCCGTCCGCTGCCCGAAGACATGTACCTGCGTACGAATATGGAACATCGTTACGGCAAGGCGTTCATTCCCGCCGACATGACGATCCAGGATTTCCCGGTCAGCTATGACGACCTGGAACCGCACCTGGACATGTTCGAGCGCGTCTGCGGCACCTCGGGCAAGGCGGGCGTGATCAACGGCGTGCTTCAGGAGGGCGGCAACCCGTTCGAAGGGTCGCGTACTAAGGAATACCCGCTGGGCCCTAACCCGAATTACCTCGGCGCCGAACAGTTCTACAAGGGCGCGAAGGAAATGGGCTGGCATCCGTATCCGATTCCCACGTCCAATGCCTCGGGGCCGTATGTGAATCCGTACGGCTGTCAGATGGGTCCGTGCAATGCCTGCGGCTTCTGCAGCGATTACGGTTGCCTGAATTACTCCAAGGCCAGCCCTAACGTTTCGATCCTGCCGGCGCTGCGCATCAAGCCGAACTTCGAGCTGCGCGCCAACTCGCAGGTGCTCAAGGTCAACCTCGACAGCACAGGCAAGAAGGCGACGGGCGTTACGTATCTCGACGCGCAGGGCCGTGAAGTGGAGCAGCCGGCGGACATCGTCCTGCTGTGCGCGTTCCAGCTGTTCAACGTGCACCTGATGCTGGTGTCGGGCATCGGCAAGGCGTATGACCCGGTGACGCAGACGGGCACCATCGGTCGCAACTACTCGTACCAGAACCTCAACCGCACGGTGATGTTCTTCGACAAGAGCGTGCAGGCCAACCCGTTCATCGGTATCGGTGGCGCGGGCGTGACGATGGACGATCTCAACGGCAATCAGCTCGACAACGGCAAGCTCGGCTTCGTCGGCGGCGGTCTGGTCTGGGCGCGTCAGCCCGGCGCGGGTCCGGTGCGCGGCATCAACGTGCCCGCCGGTACCCCGAACTGGGGCACCGACTGGAAGCGTGCGGCGGCGGACAACTTCCGTCACTCGTTCTACTTCGAGGTGCAGGGTGCCTGCATGTCGTATCGCCAGAACTATCTGAGCCTGGACCCGACCTATAAGGATTCGTTCGGCCGTCCGTTGTTGCGGATGACCTTCGACTGGCAGGACAACGAGATCAAGGCGTCGCAGTTCCTCGTAGGTCAGGCGCTGCAGATGGGCCGCACCCTCAATCCGTTGTCGATCCTCGGCGATGCGAAGAAAGACGGCGAGCACTACAACATCACCAAGTACCAGAGCACGCACACCTGCGGTGGCGCGACGATGGGCTCGGATCCATCGACCTCGGCGCTGAACCGTTATCTGCAGTCGTGGGACGTGCCCAACGTGTTCGCCATCGGCGCCAACGCGTTCCCGCAGAACAACGGCTACAACCCGACCGGTCTGGTCGGCGGCCTCGCGTACTGGGCCGCCACCGCCATCCGCGAGAAGTACCTGAAGGACCCCGGTCCCATGGTCCAGGCGTAAGGAGAACGAGATGAAAAAGTTCTTCCTCACCCTGATCGCCCTCGGCGTGGTCGTGCTCGTGGCTGCGCTGGCGTTCGCGTTCTGGCCCACGCATACGCGTGCGATCGCCGGCGATGTGCCCGCGGACGACAAATCCCTGATCGAGAAGGGCCACTACCTGGCCCTGGCCAGCGACTGCACGGCATGCCACAGCCGTCCGGGCGGCAAGCCGTTCGAAGGTGGCCTGCCGATGGCGACGCCGCTGGGTACGATTTACAGCAGCAACATCACGCCCGACGCGGACCACGGCATCGGCAAGTACACGCTCGACCAGTTCGACCGCGCGCTGCGTCATGGCATCGCGGCGGATGGCTCGAGCCTTTACCCGGCCATGCCGTTCCCGTCGTATGCGCGTCTCAGCGACGACGACGTGCGCGCGCTGTACGCGTACTTCCGGCACGGCGGCATCGAGCCGTCCTCGCGCGCGAACCAGGGCACGGCGATTCCGTGGCCGCTGTCGATGCGTTGGCCGCTGGCGATCTGGCGCAAGCTGTTCGCACCGGATGCCGACAGCGTGGTATTCGATCCGAAGGCGTACCCGGACGAGAAGATCGCCCGCGGCGCCTATCTCGTCCAGGGCGCGGGTCACTGCGGCAGCTGTCACACGCCACGCGGCTTCGCGTTGCAGGAGCGGACGCTTGACGAGAAGGGTGGCTCCTACCTGTCCGGTGGCCAGGTGATCGACGGCTGGTATGCGGTGAATCTGCGTGGCAACACGGCCGACGGTCTGGGTCGCTGGAGCGAACAGGACATCGTGGACACGCTGCGTACCGCGCGCAACGCGCACAGCGCCGTGGTAGGCCAGCCGATGGCCGACGTGGCCGTGCACAGCATGCAGTGGCTGAAGGACGACGATCTGCATGCGATCGCGGCTTACCTGAAGACGCTGCCGGCCACCGCGGATGATCCGTCGCGCTTCGCGCCCGACGACACCACCGCGAAGGCCCTGCAGGCCGGCATCAACGATAGCCGTGGCGCTGAAATCTACGTCGATAACTGCGCTGCTTGCCATCGCACCGACGCGGAAGGTTACGCGCACGTGTTCCCGACGATCGCGGGCAACCCGACCGTGCTCGCGGACGACCCGACCACGCTGGTGCGGCTGATCCTCGGCGGTAGCCACCTGCCGTCGACCGAAAAGGCACCGTCGCCGCTGGGCATGCCCGGTTTCGCCGAGCGTCTGAGCGATGCGGAGGTGGCGCAGGTGGCAACCTTCGTGCGTACGGGTTTCGGCAACCATGCGTCCGCTGTCACCGAGAGCCAGGCCGCGGCGGCACGCACGTCGCTGCGGAAAGCCGAAGCACACTGAAGACTTTACGCGACGCGGAGGTCGACCGGTCTATCCTTGCCGGTATCGACCTTCGCGGTTCGCTTCGAGGAGTTTGCTGTGCCTGTCTGGACCGACCGTCGCGTGCTCGACCTGTTTGCCATCGAGCATCCTTTTCTTCTCGCGCCGATGGCCGGCTCCGGCGGATCCGCTCTCGCGATCGCCGTGGCGCGTGCCGGTGGCCTCGGTTCGCTGCCGTGCGCCTCGATCACCGCCGACAAGGTGCGTGAGGAGGTCGCGGTGTTTCGTGCGGCGGTTTCCGGACCGATCAACCTCAATTTCTTCGCGCATACGGCGGTGACGCCGACCGAGGCGCAGACACGTCGATGGCTGGACCGGCTGGCGCCCTACTTCAGCGAATTCGATGTGGATCCGGCAAAGCTGCCCGCCGCCGGTGGTCGCGCGCCGTTCGATGCCGCCATGTGCTCGCTCGTCGAAGAGCTGAAGCCCGAAGTGGTGAGCTTTCACTTCGGCTTACCCGAGACGGCTCTGCTCGACAGGGTGAAAGCGACCGGTGCCATCCTTCTTGCCACCGCGACCACGGTCGCCGAAGGCCGCTGGCTGGCCGAGCGCGGCTGCGATGCCGTCATCGCCCAGGGGTATGAAGCCGGAGGCCATCGCGGCAACTTCCTCACCGACGACATGACGACGCAGCCCGGCACGATGGCGCTCGTGCCGCAGGTGGTCGACGCGCTGAGCATCCCCGTGATCGCCGCCGGTGGCATTTCCGATGGACGTGGGATGGCCGCCGCGCTGTGTCTGGGCGCCTCCGCCGTGCAGATGGGCACGGCCTTCCTGCTGTCGCCGGAATCGACCAGCGCCGCCGTGCATCGCGCCGCGCTGCGCGGCGTGCGTGACGACAACACCGTGGTCACCAACGTGCTGACCGGGCGCCCGGCGCGCGGCGCCATCAACCGCCTGATGCGTGAAGTGGGCCCCGTTTCCGCCGATGCACCGCCATTCCCCCTGGCGGCCGGGCCGCTGACGCCGTTACGGGCAGCGACCGAAGCGATGGCGCAGGGCGATTTCCAGCCGTTGTGGTCGGGCCAGGCCGGTGCCCTGGCCAGGGAGGTGCCAGCGGAGGAGATCGGGCGTACCATCGTTGCCCAGACGGCGGCGGTGCTGCGCCTGGGTTGATGCTCGCGGGCGCATCCGCGGGAAGGGGGAAACATGATCGACAATGCCAACGAATGGATTCGGCTGCGTGTCAGCGACGATCCTGACGACAACCAGCGCGCCGCCAGCGAGCCGGTGCCGCTCGCGGTGTGGATGCAGATCCACGCACGCGCCCCCGAATTGCGGCCGTTTATCGCCTACAACCGCACGTCGCCGCCGGAGATGCTGGAACGTCTGGCCAGCGATGCGAACTGGATCGTCCGCCACGCCGTGGCCGAGCGCGTCGACGCCTCGGAGACGCTGCTGCGCGAACTGGCCGACGACGTGAACGAGAAAGTGCGCGTGTGTATCGCCGCCAATCCTTCGACGAAGCGTGACGTGTTGCAGTACCTGTCGCGGGTCGACGGGTCGGACGCGGTAAGAGCGCGGGCGAGTGCCCGGCTCAGGGCCCAGGCGCACCCGTCGTCACATTCCTAGGCGACGGCATCCGCAGGCGCGGATGACGCTTCGTCATAACGGACACGTGCCGCCTCGACCTCATCCAGGTTCTGGTGCATCCAGATGTAGAGCTCCTTGAACGGCCGATGCAGCGATCGGCCGAGATCGGTGAGCGCGTACTCCACACCGATCGGCGCGGCCGGAATGATGCGTCGCGTAAGCAGCCCGTTGCGCTCGAGACGGCGCAGGCACTGCGTGAGCGCCTTCTGCGTGACGCCTTCGAGCTGCCGCCGGATCGCGTTGAAGCGCAACGGCCCGCCGTGCAACACGGTGAGGACCATCATCGACCACTTATCGGCGACCTGCTCGAACAGCACGCGGCTGGGGCATCCGGCCGAGAAGTGCGTGGGAGAGCAGGTCGGATCAGCGCGGGTTTCCATGGAGATACCTGAGAGCTTTCAAGTGCCTTATTGACGCCAAGTATATCCTGTATACCCTCGCACACATCTTCAATAAAGGTGCGATATTTCTCATGACCCAGGCCGCTGTCGACGCGCTGTTCCGCCCTTTCACCTTCAAAGGCCTCACGCTGGCCAACCGCATCGTCATGGCGCCCATGACCCGTCTGTTCACCGACGCGGGCGTGCCGGGAGAAGCCAACGCCGCTTATTACCGCCGCCGTGCCGCCGATGGCGTCGGCCTGATCCTCTCCGAAGGAACGGTGATCGACCGCCCGGCCTCGCGTAACGAACCCAACATCCCCTCGTTCTTCGGCGACGCCGCGCTGGCCGGCTGGCGCCACGTGATCGACGAAGTGCACGCCGTCGGCGGTCGTATGGGCCCTCAGATCTGGCACACCGGTGGCACGCGCGGCATGTCCGGCTGGGTCGGCCCGGTATCCGCGGAAAGCCCGTCGGGCATCAACGGCCCCGGCGATAACCATGGCGTGGCCATGACCGACGAAGACATCGCCGATACCGTCGCCGCGTTCGCACGCGCCGCGCTGAGCGCGAAAGAGCTCGGCTTCGACGTCGTCGAACTGCACGGCGCGCACGGCTACCTGATCGACCAGTTCTTCTGGCATGGCTCCAACGAGCGTACCGACCGTTACGGTGGCGCCACGTTGCCGGAGCGTGCACGCTTCGCCGCCGAAGTCGTCGCCGCCGTACGCGCCGCGATCGGCCCGGACATGCCGCTGATCCTCCGCGTCAGCCAGTGGAAGCAGCAGGACTATCAGACGCGTCTGGCCCATACGCCGGCCGAGCTCGAAGCGTGGCTGTCGCCGCTGGTTGCCGCTGGCGTGGATGTCCTGCATTGCTCGCAGCGCCGTTTCTGGGAACCGGAGTTCCCGGACGTCGACGGCGCCGAGGGTCTCAACTTCGCCGGCTGGGCGAAGAAGGTGACCGGCGCCGCGACGATCTCTGTCGGGTCGGTCGGCCTCGATGGCGAGTTCCTTGCCTCGTTCGGTGGCGCGACGTCGTCGCCCGTGGGCGTCGAGCGTCTGGCCGAGCGCCTGGAGCGCGACGAGTTCGACCTTATCGCCGTGGGCCGTGCGTTGCTGGGCGATCCGCAGTGGGTGTCGAAGGTGCGTGCGGGGGATACAGCGGCGATGAAGTCGTTCGATCCGGCGTCGCTGGCTGAGCTGGTCTGACAACGACACCCCCGTCTATCCGCGTCACATCGCGGGTAGACGGCGTTCGCATGGGACGCGTAAACCCACGAAGCCCGCCTGAGTCCGTGGATTGCCGCGCGGTAACACCAGCGTCGCGGCGAATCCGCCTTCCGGCAGGTTGCGCAGATGCAGTTCGCCGCCGTGCTGGATCGCCGTGCGTCGAACGCTGGCCAGGCCCAGACCGCTGCCCGTGGCATCGCTGCGGGCGGCGTTTCCGCGGAAAAACGGCTGGCCGAGGTGGGGCAGCAAGGCCTCGGGTACGCCGGATCCATGGTCGATCACCGTCGTAAGGATCTCCGTCGCGGTGACCTCGATCGTCGCCTCGAACGGTGCCGCACCATGTCGGCTTGCATTGCGGACGAGATTCTCCACAGCGCGACGCAAGGTCAGGGGCTTGCCCTGGATGATCGGCGCGTCGGACAGCCGCAACGTCCACACCTCGCCATGCGCCGATGCGACAGCCGCCACGTCGTGCACGATCGCGCTCAGGTCGACGTCGCCCGTCGCTTCGTCACGACCGTCGCGTGCGAAGGCGATGAAATGTTCGCAGAGGCTGTCGAGCGCATCGATGTCCGCTTCCATGCCGCCGCGCAACGCGGGATCGGTCACGGGCGAAAGCTCCAGTCCGAGGCGCAGCCGGGCGAGCGGCGTGCGCATGTCGTGCGACAGCGCGGCCAGCATGAGGTCGCGCTCACGTGCGCTGGCACGGACGTCGGCCGCGGCGCGGGCGAGGGCAGACCGTAGTTCGGTCAGTTCACGCGCGACCCCGTCGGGGAGCGATGGCGGCTCGCTTCCGTTGACCATGTGGGCGGCACTGTCGGCAAGCTGCCGCAGTGGTGCGGTGATGCTGCGCGCGTAAAGTCCGGCGAGCAGCACGATCAGTACGCCGCCCAGCGCAATGGCGAGCAGGCCGGCGCGAACGGCCGGCTTTCCGGTGTTGGTCACTGGCACACCCAGCCAGCCTGTCGCGGGCGCCGGCGCAGCGATCCACAGCGTGGCATCGTGCATGCCATCAATGCGCACTTCACGACCGGGAAAGGCCTGGCGAATGTCCTCCAGAGTGCGGCGAACGACGGGAAGGACGGGGTCCCTGCCTGCGGGCGCGGTGGGCGCGCGGATCACGTGGATCTCGGCCAGTCCGGCCTCCTTGCCGCTGGCGATGAGCGTATCCGCGACGACGATACGTGCCGTCGCGCCGCGTATGCCCACGCGGCCCGCGCTTTCGTCGCTGGTGATCCGGATCGCGACGATGCTCAGGACGAAGCACAACCCGACCGTAACGGCGAGCAGCGTGGCGATCCTTGCGAACAGGCTGGATGGCCGCCGGTTCACGGGCCGTCCGGAACGAAGACGTAGCCGTGTCCCCAGACGGTCTGCAGCCAGCGCGGTTCGCGCGGATCGTCTTCCACGACCCGGCGCAGCCGGCTCATCATCACGTCCATGCTCCGGTCGAAGGCCTCATGGTCACGACCGCGCGCGGAGCTCATGAGCTGGTCGCGCGTGAGTGGCTGGCGCGGGCGCTGTACCAGTGTCGCGAGCACGGCGAACTCACCGGTCGTCAGGTGCTGCGGTTCGCCATCGCGGAGCAGGCGGCGCGTGCCGAGTTCGAGTACGAAGGGCCCGAAGACGACGCGCCGGTTGTCGGTGAGCGGTGCGCCAGACGCGGCGCGCCCACGGCGAAGCACAGCGTTGATCCGGGCGACCAGCTCGCGCGGACTTCCCGGCTTGGCCAGGTAGTCGTCGGCGCCGATCTCGAGCCCGACGATGCGATCCACCTCGTCACCGCGCGCCGTCAGCATGATGATCGGCGTATCCACGCCCTGGCCACGCAGGCGACGGCAGATGGCGAGGCCGTCTTCTCCCGGCATCATGATGTCGAGCACGATGAGGTCGACGTGTCGACGCTTCAGCTCGCGGTCCAGCGCCTTGCCGTCCTCGGCCGTCACCGTCGCGAAGCCCTGGCTCTGCAGGTAGCGCGAGAGCAGATCGCGCAGGCGCGCGTCGTCGTCGACGATCAGGATGCGGGAGGGCGTGGACTCGGTCATGGGGTGATTTTGCCGTGTCCGGGACGCGACCGGGGCGCCACCGGGAGCGAAGGTGTAACAGGATGTTTCGTAAGCGAGGCACGGAAACGTTCTGTTGCGAAGCGTGACGGCGGGCCGCCCTGGAATTCGTAAGAGTGACGTCTCCGGCCGGACGGCCATCGAGATGGAGTTTGCTCATGTATCGCACGATTGCCTGCTCCCTGGCGCTTCTTCTCGCATCCGGCGTGGCGACCGCATCGGGTCGTTTCGTCGCCTATGGCGCCCACGGGCAGGCCGCGGGCGGTGCAGTCGCCGGCCACGCGGCGGGGTTCCGGGGTCCCAACGGCGCGGCGGGCGCGCACGGTCGTCGTACGGTCTCCGATGGCCAGGGCAATGTGACATCCAACGCCGGAGGTAACTGGCGTGGATCTGGCGGTGGCACGGCAACGACCCGCGCGACAGCCACGCATAACGCCGATGGCACTGGCAGCTTCGATCGCAACACGAACGCTACCGGGGCGCAGGGTGGAACGTTCGCGGGACAAACCACGGGTGCGCAAGGGCAGGGCATCACGCATACCGCCTCGGCGACCGGCGCGGCTGGGAACAGCTACAGCGGCAGCACGACGGTCACCCGGGACGGGGTCACTCACACCGGCAGTTGCAGCAACGCGGCTGGCGAAAGCATCGCCTGCCACTGAGGAAGCTCCGGTGTACCCCATCCTCCGGCTTATCGCCTGGCTGATCGCCTTCATCGTCTTGCCGGCGGCGGCCGCCGATGTGTCGTATGGACCGTCGCGCGAACAGACCCTCGAGGTTCACGTGCCGGCAGGCGCGCATGACGCACCGATTCTCGTCATGGTCCATGGTGGCGCATGGATCGTCGGCGACAAGGACAACCCCGGCGTCATCAACGGCAAGCTGGCGCACTGGGGCTCGCGGGGTGCGATCGTCGTGTCGGTGAACTACCGACTCTGGCCTGCCGCTTCGCCGCTGGAGCAGGCGGTCGATGTCGCCAGCGCACTGGCCTGGGTGCAGCGTCACGCGCATGAGTGGCACGGCGATCCGTCACGCATCGTGCTGATGGGGCATTCGGCCGGCGCGCACCTCGTCAGCCTGCTTGCCGTGTCGCCGGACATCGGCCATCAGGCGGGCGTGGCACCGTGGCTGGCCACGGTATCCCTCGACAGCGGTGCCGTCGACCTGCCGCAGATCATGAACGCACCACATGCGCGTTTCTATGACCGCGTATTCGGCCGCGACCCGGCGGGCTGGCCGGCGGCGTCGCCGCTGGACCGGCTGGTCCGCGCGCCCGCCACTCCGATGCTGATGGTGTGTTCGTCGGCGCGGGCGCAGTCGTGCGCGGCGAACGAGCGCTTTGCCGCGAAGGTGAACGCCCTGGGTGGACGAGCCGCGACATTGCCGGTGGCGCTGGATCACATGGGAATCAACCGGGAGCTCGGGACCGATCCGGGATATACGCGGCAGGTGGACGCGTGGCTGCGTGCGGTGGGCTGGCCTTGAGGTAAGCGTGTCGCCCACCCTGTTGGCGGCATGCTTCGCCGGGGGATAATGACCACCCCGAAACGCCTGGACCGCCGCCATGCCCGCAGCGACCGCCGAGAACGTCGGCAGGAAATTCGATCTCGCCCGGATGCTGGGTGCCCGCGAGCGCGCCTGGACCGCCCTGCGCGACATCGCCTCGCGCATCCGTCCGGGCATGACGGAGCCCGAGGCTGTTCAACTGGCGAAGGAACGGCTCGAGGCTGCCGGTATGGACCGCATCTGGCACCCGAGCATTCTGCGTTTCGGCGCCAACACGCTGAAGACGTTCCGTCAGCGCTCGGCGCCCGACACGGTGCTCGGTGAGAAAGACATCTACTTCGTCGACCTGGGGCCCGTCTTCGATGGCCATGAGGGCGATGTGGGCGACACCTTCGTAGTCGGCAATGATCCCGTCATGCACGCCTGCGCCGCCGCGTCGCGCGAGCTGTTCGCCAGGGGTGAGGCACGCTGGCGCGACGGTGTCACGGGCGTCGCGCTGTACGACTACGTCAGCGCCGAGGCCGACGCCATGGGCTGGCGCCTCAACCACGCGACCAAGGGCCATCGGGTCGGCGACTACCCCCATGCCGTGCACAAGGCCGGCAACCTCGGCGACTTCGACGGCGCGCCGGTACCGGGTCTGTGGATCCTCGAGATCCAGATCGCCCATCCCACGCTGCCGATCGGCGCATTCTACGAAGACCTGTTGATTGCGTGACATGAAGCGGATCGAGTTCGCGCGGTCTGTTCTGGGCTCCGTCGGGTAAGCATGCCTGACGGCACGCTGTCGTCCGGTCGTCGTCGTAGCTGCGGCGCACACTGAGCCGGCTACCGGCAAGCTACCTGGACATTCCGGTAACCGTGAACGCCACGACCAGCGCGCCGAAGGTGAGCACGCCGACGCCATAAACGGCGCCGAGGGCGGCACCTTCGATCAGCATGCTGCCGCCGTAGGCAAGCACGACGAGGGTCCAGCCGATCCATTTCGCCGCCACGGTACGCCCAGGCGACATCGCGCGGCCGAACAGATCGCGCTGATGTCGCGACATGCCGAGGCACAACAATGTAAATCCGAGCAGGGAGGCAAGCATCGGTAAGAGGATCATGCCGATACCTCCCGCGTCGCCGCCCGTTTGCGTCTCACGACGACGGTCGGCCGCTTGTACACCTTCCACGTGGCGAACCCGAGTGCGCCGGCAAGGGCGATCATGGTCAGGTCGAAACCTGCGAAAACCCAGTCGCCGTGCAACAGGCTCGGCACCAGCCAGCGATCCGTGGTCAGCGCGTCCACGACGGGGATGGCGGCAAAGGCGGCGGTCGACGCCGCCAGCAGCGCGAGCCATCCGCGCCGTGGCGACAGAAGGCAGGCGAGCACCAGCGATCCGCCCCAGGCGATGAAGAACGCATGCACTTCCCAGTCCGGACGGCCGTCCATGCGCAAAGGCAGCAAGCGGTTGGCGAGGAAATGGCAGGCGAATGCCAGCGGCAGACCGGCCACGCTGGCGATGTTCAGCCGCTCGACCAGCCGGAAGCCGATGTGCGGGCGCTCGGGATCGGGCAGCTGCACGCGCCGTTTGGCCGTCCACAGGATGAGCCCCGTCGCGACCATCACCGTACCGGCAAGGCTGCACAGGAAATACAGCCAGCGCAGCAGATAGGGTGCGTAGCGTCCCGCATGCAGGCCCACCATCACGCTCTCGGTCTCGCTCGCAGCACCCTTCGCGGCCGGTACCGGATGCATGTGGCCGGTGGCCGCATCGAACTGCAAGGTCTTCGCACGCGCCGCCATACCGTCGCCGCCGCCGCGGAACATGCGTACGATGCCGTTGGCGTCGCCGGGGAACGCGATGTCGATATAGCCCGGCTCCGCGCCACCCCAGGCCGCGCGCGCCTGGCGAATCATTTCCGCGATCGGTGCCACAGGCGCGGCGTTGCCGGAACGCACCGGTGGCGCCTCGCTGCCATAGGCATCGGCGGAGTACGCCGCCACCGTGGGATAGGCCACCGTCATGCCCCAGGGCATGTACAGCGACTGCAATGTGACCAGCCCGGTAAAGGTGATCATGGCGTGGAACGGCAACGCGAGCACGGCGCTCAGATTGTGCGCATCCAGCCACGAGCGCTGCCCCTTGCCGAAGCGCAGCGTGAAGAAATCCGCAAAGATCTTCTTGTGCGTGATGACGCCACTGATGATCGCCACCAGCATGAACATGGCACAGAAGCCGACGATCCAGCGCGCCCAGAGCACCGGCATGTAATGCAGGTCGAAGTGCATGCGGTAGAGAAAGAAGCCGCCGATGGTCGCGCGCGACACGACGGGTTCGCCGTTGCCGTCCAGCGTGATGGTGTGGTCGCGCAGCGAGCGGCGCGTCTCGCCGGCCGGCTTCCAGTAAACGGTGGAGGCGATGGCGCGCGGACCGGGCAGGGTGATCGACCAGCTGTCCGCGCCGGGCTGGTTCTTCTGTAACCAGTCGAGGGCGCGCTCGGAGGCCAGGGTGATCTGGCGCTGGCCGGTGATCTCCGGCTGCATCCATCGGGTGATCTCGTCCTGGAAATACGCACTGGTGCCCGTGGCGAAGATCGCCAGCAGCAGCCAGCCGACCAGCAGGCCGGCCCAGGTATGCAGCCAGGCCATCGACTGGCGCAGGCCGCCGTTGACACCGTTCATGCCGCGCTCCCGTGCATCGACCATGCGAGCGCACCCGCAAGGGGAAGGCCAAACGCTGCCAGCCACAACCACACCCGCGTCGCGCTGCGCATGGCGAAGGCGAGAATGACAACGGTGGCGTACACGGCGAACGAGGAAAGCATGCCTGTGATCACCGCCTCGACGCGCGCGACAGGCAGCCAGCGAGCGAAGGCCGAGGCGACCAAAGCCGCCATCGCGTAGCCGCCGAAGACGGCGGCAACCGCACGCGACGTGATTTCCAGCACGCGAGTGGACTGAATGCCTGCGGCCTTGCGCCTGGCCATCGTCAGAATCTCCTTTCCAGGTTGAGCATCACGCTGCGGGGCTCACCCCAGTTGGTGCGCGTCGAGGACGCGGTCACGAAGTAATGCCGGTCGAAGGCGTTCTTCACGTTGAGTCGCATATCGGATAGCGCTTGCGTCGACGACGTGCGACTGGCTACCCGATGAGCGAACGGAATGGCGGGACCGCGGAGGAATCGAGTTCAACGATTTTACGGAAATACGATCCATTCGCAATCTCTGCGCTGAAGAGACGTCGCGCTACAGCATGGCCGGACCTTCGCCTACGCCACAGGATCTTGCGAAACCGGACGCGATTCGTCATCATGGTAATGAGAGTCGTTCGCATTAGTGGCGACGACATCCAGCCACGGACCCAAGCTCATGACCCTTCCTTCGAAGGCGCTGCCTCTGCTCATCGCAGGGGTACTGGCGTCGCATGCCTCGTTCGCTCAGGACACCGCCCGCAGTGACAAGGCTGTTCAGCTCGACGCCGTCGACGTGCACGGGGTGAGGGTGGACGAAGGCTACGCCCGGCAGGACGCCTCCGGCGCGACCAAGACCGACACGCCGATCATCGAGACCCCCCAGGCGATCTCCGTGATCTCGAACACGCAGATGATCGACCAGGGCGTGCTGACGGTGCAGGATGCGCTGCGTTACTCCGCTGGCGTACGCTCGGACGCTTACGGCGTGGACAGCCGCGGCGACGACGCGTTCGTCCGTGGCACATCCTTTACGCAATATCTGGACGGCCTTCGTCAGGCGCTTGGGTCTAGCTACGCCCGTACGGAGCCCTATTTCCTCGACCGCATCGAAGTGGTCCGTGGCCCCTCGTCGGTCCTCTACGGACAGGGCACCACCGGCGGCCTGATCGGTCTGACCTCGAAGCGTCCCCAGTTCACGGCGGCGCATGAAGTGCAGGTGCAGCTGGGAAACCATGCGCGCAAGCAGACGGCCTTCGACTTCACCGGTCCCCTCGACGCCGCCGGGCACTGGGCGTATCGCCTGATCGGTGTGTTGCGCGATGCGGATACGCAGATCGACCACGTATCCGACGACCGTCGCGCCATCGCACCGTCGATCACCTGGCAGCCGGACGCGAACACGCGCTGGAGCCTTCTGGTCAATCTCCAGTTCGACCGCAACGGCTCGTCACTGAACTTCCTGCCGCATGCGGGCACCTTGCTGCCCAATCCGAACGGGCGCATTCCGACGAATCGCTTCGTCAGCGAGCCGGGCTTCGATCGCTACGATACCGATCAGCGCTCGGTATCGTCGTTCTTCGAACATCGCTTCAACGACACGTGGAAGTTCGTGCAGAACGCGCGGTACTCGCACGACAACGTCGACTATCGCTCGCTCTACCCGAACGTCTATTCGAACCCTGCGTACCCGTTCCTCGACGACGACCAGCGTACCGTGTCGCGATACAGCTATGTCGCCATCAGCCGGCACAAGCGTCTGGTCACCGACACCCATGCGGAAGGGGATTTCGATACGGGAAGCATGCATCACCGTGTCCTGTTCGGCCTCGATATCAGCTATTCGCACACCGATAGCGCGCAGGGCAACGGCTTCGACGCCACGCCCTTCGATCTCTATGCGCCGGTCTACCACAACGGTTTCGTGCCGCCCGATGTTTTCCCTGTCGCATCCAGCCACACCCGTCAGACCGGCCTCTACGTCCAGGATCAGATCAACTGGGGCGATCACTGGATCGGTACCGTCGGCGTGCGTCACGACCGTGCAACGCTGACGACCGGCGGCAGCCGCTCCGTCGATAACGCGACCACGTCGCGCTTCGGTCTCATGTACCGGTTCGATAGCGGCATCGTGCCCTACGTCAGCTACACCGAATCGTTCCAGCCGCTGGATAGTCTCGACTTCTACAACCGGCCCTATGAGCCCCTGCGCGGCAAGCAGTACGAGGCCGGCCTGAAGTACCAGCCTGTCGGCGGATCGACGCTGATCACGGCGACGTACTTCGATCTGCGCGAGGAAAATCGACTCGCACCGGATCCGCAGAATCCCCTGAACCAGATACAGGCGGGGCGGGCGAAGACGCGCGGCGTCGAACTGGAAGGTAACTCGCGGATCGGCAATCATGTCGACCTGATCGGCACGTACACCTGGACCAGGGCGCGTCCCGACGATGGCACGATCGTCGCGGGTCTGCCGAAGACCCAGGCATCGGCGTGGGGCGTCTATCACGTGAACGCGGCCGACAGCGACGGCTTCAGTTTCGGCATCGGTGCGCGTTATATCGGTACCAACTACGACGAGACGGGCACGCTCGTGGTTCCCCACAAGACCCTGTTCGACGCGATGGTCGCGTACACGCAGGGCCCATGGCGTTTCTCCGTCAACGCGGCCAACGTCACCGACCAGGTTTACAACGCCTCATGCCTCGCGCGCGGCGACTGCTTCTACGGTCCGCGCCGCAGCATCATGGGAAGTGCCAGCTACCGGTTCTGATGGCATCCGGACGGCCGAAACGTTATGGTCGTCCGCTCTCCGTACAGACGAACGGGGTGCCAAGCTGTGGATTTGCTTGATGGTCAGCGTGATGAGGCCAACATCAGCCATGATGGGGCTTTGGAGGGCGGGCTGAACCTGAAAACCGCCTGGTCGAGCCCCAATCAAGGCAAGTAATTGCACGAGCCGCGGGTCGCGCAACCTCTCCCAAATCGCAAAATCACGGCTGCGCTGGCGATGCTTTCAGCATGATGTCCAGCTCGAAGTGCCTGGCATCGGCACCCGGTTGTGTCTCGAAGCTCAGCATCACACCCCGCCCTTCCTGCCGATTCGTCCACCGATGCTTCCCCGCCGCCTTCCACAATCCACTCTTCCGGGCACCCGCATCCAGCCGGTCGAGCAACTCCGCCGCTGGCGTCGCCGTCTCCACGTGATATCGCGATACCCACTGATCGAGATCGCCCGTCGACACGTACTCATCGAACTTCGCGTCCTTCGGCCACTCGACCCCCGCCTGAAGTAGCTTCTTGGTCAGGAAGCGATCTGCCATCCGTGACCGCACAAACCCACCGTCGGGCTTCCAGTCGTATTCCAGGCGCATGGCGACGGTACGTGCCTCATCGGTACCGCGAACCCTGGCGACGACATGCAGCGCCGCGTCGATGCCGGATGAGAGGCCCGCCGACGTGATCAGCTTCCCGTTATCGGCCCAGCGCACGTCGCGGATGACAGTGATTTTGGGAAACGCGGCCGCCAGCTCATCGATTCGTGGCGTAAAGGTCGTGGCCTTGTCGCCGTCGAGCAGCCCCGTTGCGCCGAGAATGAAGGCGCCAGTGCATACTGAGAGCACCTGCCGTGCGGGCACCGAACGCTGCCGGATGAACTCAAGCACGCGTAGATCCTTCTGGGCATCCTCGACGTCGCCACCAGGGATCAGCAGCACGTCGAACGGCGGCGCCGTGGCGAAGCTCGCATCGGGCGTGACCTTTAGCCCCATCGCCGTCGTCACGGGCTTGCCATCCGGCGATACGGTAACCACGCCGAAGCCCGCCGTACCGAAAACCTCGTAAGGGCCTGCGAAATCGATGATCTGCACGCCATCGAACAGTACGATGCCAACCCGGACCGGCAGCGCGGACCCGTGCGGTTCGTGCGACGCGAGCGCGGGCAGGGCGAAGAACATGGCGAGCAAGGGCAGCAGGCGGCGCATGGACGGATCCTCCGTGAACGATGCCGCACGCTAAAACGTTTCTGGGTGCTTTTGCGGACATGGAACCCGCGCAAACGGTCACTTAGCCGCGAAGCGCGCCCGGTACTCGGCCGGCGTGCTACCCAGCCGGCGGACGAAAGCCCGGCGCATCGCCTCGTCGGAAGGAAACCCGCACTCGTCGGCGACACGCTTGATGTCCTTGCCGGTGCTCTCGAGCAGGGGCTTTGCCGCTTCAACGCGCAAGCGCTCGATGTACTTCAGCGGTGTCACGTCGAAGTGCGCACCGAACCGGCGCGTGAACTGGCGAGGGCTCATGTGCAACCGATCGGCGAGTATCCCGACATCGAGTCGCCTGCGCAGGTTTTCGCCGATCCATGACGCCAGCGACGCGAAGTGCTCCGGCTGTTCCAGTGCATGCAGTTGTTCGCTGAACTGGCTTTGCCCGCCCGAGCGCTTGTTGGCCATGACCATGCGCCGCGCGACTTTCAGCGCCAGCGTGGCACCGTGGTCGGCGCTGACCATCGCCAGCGCCAGGTCCATCCCCGTCGTGATTCCCGCCGAAGTCCAGATATGGCCGTCGCGCGTGTAAATCGCGTCCGGCAACACGCGCACGGCAGGATAGCGGTCGCGCAGCTCGGGGATGTCGCTCCAGTGGGTGGTCGCCTCCCGGCCGTCAAGCAGGCCTGCCTCGGCGAGCAGCAAGGCGCCGCTGCAGATCGAGGCGACGCGGGGCACCCGTTGCGCCGCCTCGTGCAGCCATGTCACCAGGTTCGTGTCGGCGCGCACCCGCTCGACGGCGTCACCCATGCCGCCGCAGACCAGCAAGGTATCGGTTTCGTCGGGCATATCGCGGTAGTGGGTATCCGGCAGCAGGCGCATGCCGGATGCCAGTTCCACGGGCTTGTCCGTCGCGGCCAACACCTGCATGCGATAAAGCGGCGCACGTCCGGGCTCGTCATCCTGGGCCTGGCGGCTGGCCAGCGCGAACACCTCAAGGGGGCCGCTGATGTCCAGCGACTGCGCCTGAGGGTAGACGAGCATGCAGATGGTGCGGGGAGCGACGGACATGCGTACGTTTTCATTCCTTGGGCGGATCACGGTAAACGATACCTCCGATGGCATCCGGACGGCCGAAACGTTATGGTCGTCCGCTCTGCACAGACGAACGGGGTACTCGGCATGCGGTTAGCTCAATGGGTTGGGGGTGCGGTGCTCGCCGCGTGCATGTCCACGGCGGCATTCGCCGCTCCACCGCCGGGACACGCCGGCAACCCCGTCTTCCCCGGCTGGTACGCCGACCCCGAAGCCGCGATCTTCGATCATCAGTACTGGATCTACCCGACCACGTCGCTGAAGTACGCGCAGCAGACCGGCTTCGACGCGTTCTCGTCCCCGGACCTGGTGCACTGGACGAAGCACAGCAGCGTGCTGGCGATGAAAGACATCCCTTGGGCGAAGAAGGCGCTGTGGGCGCCCGCGCTGGTCGAGAAAGGCGGCAAGTACTATTTCTTCTTCGCCGCCAACGACATCCAGAACGACAACGAGGTCGGTGGCATCGGCGTGGCCGTCGCCGACAAGCCAGACGGTCCGTTCAGGGATCTGCTCGGTAAGCCCTTGATCGACAAGTTCCATAACGGCGCGCAGCCGATCGACCAGTTCGTCTTTCATGACGACGACGGCACCTACTACATGATCTACGGCGGCTGGAAGCACGCCAACATCGTGAAGCTGAAGCCGGATTTCACCGGCGTCGAACCGATGGCCGATGGCACGACCTTCAAGGAAATCACGCCCGCGCCCGAGTACGTCGAAGGCCCGCTGATGTTCAAGCGCAACGGCAAGTACTACTTCATGTGGTCGGAAGGTGGCTGGACCGGGCCGGACTATTGCGTCGCCTATGCGATCGGCGACTCCCCGACAGGCCCGTTCAAGCGTATCGGCAAGATTCTGGAGCAGGATCCGAAGATCGCCACCGGCGCCGGGCATCACTCCGTGTTTCACGTCGCAAAAGACGACAGCTGGTACATCGTCTATCACCGCCATCCCCTCGGCGATACCGACGGCAACCATCGCGTGACCAGCATCGACGAGATGCACTTCGACAAGGACGGTCACATCCTGCCAGTGAAGATGACCAACGAAGGCGTGACCGCCAAGCCGCTGCGCTGACGCAGCGGCTGGCTCGGAACCGCCCGATGGAGTCGACATAAAGCGCGGCACATAACGGGCGCGATGTGCCGGTCCCCCGTCACGCCGCAAGAAGTTTCTGCAAAAACACCTCCTCTCGCGGAATGCACAGCTCCCGATTCGGCGTAATCTGTCGCCCGACATCTGATCAAGCCAGTGGACGCGAGCGTCCACCCAGCCGAGGGGAAGGGGACATGTACACGCTGCGCGTGAATGGTGAGGATCGGCAGGCCGATGTGCCACCCGATATGCCGTTGCTCTGGGTGCTGCGCGACGTGGTGGGACTGACCGGCACGAAGTTCGGTTGCGGCATCGCGCAGTGCGGCGCGTGCACGGTGCACCTCGATGGGCAGCCGGTCCGCTCCTGCCAGATGCCCGTGTCGGCCGTGGGCGACCGCGCCGTCACGACGATCGAGGCGATCGGCGCGACACCCGAAGGCGCGAAGGTGCAGCAGGCCTGGCTGGCGGTCGACGTGGTGCAATGCGGTTACTGCCAGTCCGGACAGATCATGTCCGCCGCGGCGTTGCTCGCGCGTACCCCGAACCCCAGCGATCGCGATATCGATGCCGCGATGGCCGGCAATATCTGCCGGTGCGGCACGTACGTGCGCATCCGCGAGGCCATCAAGCAGGCGGCGACGGGACTGCCGCAAGGGTTGCAGGTCATCGTCGACGGGAGTACGCCATGACTGCCTCCCCTCACGACGAGCACGGGATCGATCCGCGGCGCCGCTCGGTGCTGAAGCTCGCAGGCGGTGGTCTCGCCGTGGCCTTCCTGTGGACGGCCGGGCTCGGTCCCGCGGTCGCGCAGATGAATCCCCGACGCCAACCGGCGGATGACGCGGCGGCCGCGGCCGATGGCCATCCGACGTTCGCACCCAACGCGTTCATCCGGATCGACGCGGATGGGCGCATCCGCCTCGTCATGCCCACGGTCGAAATGGGGCAGGCGATCTACACGGGCATTTCGATGATGCTCGCGGAGGAGCTCGGCGTCGGCCTGGATCAGATCACCGTCGAACATTCGATTCCCAGTGATGCGCTGTACGGTCAGGTCTTGCTTGGGGGCGGCCAGATCACCGGCGGCTCCACGAGCACGCGCGGACAGTGGCAGTCGTTGCGCGAAGCGGGTGCGGTGGCGCGCGAGATGCTTGTAGCCGCCGCCGCGGCGCAGTGGCACGTGGATGCGGCCAGCTGTTCGGTGGCCCGCGCCACCATCACGCACGTGCCGTCGGGTCGCACCCTCGGATTCGCGGCGGTGGCGGAAGCCGCCGGCAAACTGCCGCAGCCAGCGACCGTCACACTGAAAGACCCCAAAGACTTCACCGTGATCGGCAAGCCGCTGCGTCGCGTGGACTCGCCGGATAAGGTGAACGGCGGTACGCAGTTCGGCATCGACGTCAAAGTGCCGGGCATGAAATACGCCGCCGTACGTACCAGCCCGGAACTCGCCGGTACGCTCGGTGCCGTCGATGAGACGAAGGCACGCGCCGTGCCCGGGGTCATCGATGTGATCAGGCTGGCCGATGCCGTGGCCGTGGTGGGTGAGCACTACTGGGCCGCACATCGTGGCCTCCAGGAACTCACGATCGAATGGCGCCACGGCGTCAACGAGAAACTCGATACCGCCACGCTCATCGCCGCCTTGCAGGAAAGCTCGCGCAAAGGCCCCGCCCTGGTCGGGCGCAAGCCGAAGGGCGAGGCGGGCGCGGGTGGCAAGGCGGTGGAGATGACCTTCGTATCGCCCATGCTGGCGCACGCGCCGATGGAGCCGCTCAATGCCACCGTGCACGTCACGCCCGGCAAGTGCGAGATCTGGACGGGCACACAGGTTCCGACACGCGCGCAGAAGGAAGCCGCGCGCATCTGCGGCATCCCGCTCGACGCGGTGACGGTGAACAACCAGTACCTCGGCGGCGGTTTTGGCCGTCGCCTCGAAACCGACCAGGTCGAACAGGCCGTGGCCTTCGCGAAGCAGGTGGCCTACCCGCTCAAGGTCATCTGGAGTCGCGAGGAAGACATCCGTCATGACCGCGTGCGGCCGCTGTACTTCGACCGCATCTCGGCCACGCTGGATGGCGATGGCCGCCCGACCTCGTGGAAGCATCGCATCACCAGTGGCACGGTACTTGGGCGCTGGGCGCCCGGTGGCATGGGCAAGGACGGTATGGACAGCGACGCCATCGAGTCCGCGGCCGATCTGCCTTACGAGATGGACAACGTGCTCGTCGAGTGGGTCCGCCACGATATGCCGCCCGGGCTCGTCGTCGGCTGGTGGCGTGGGGTCGGTCCGACGCACAACCTTTTCATCGTCGAGAGCTTCATCGATCAGCTCGCTCACACCTCGGGCAAGGACCCGCTGGCATACCGGCGTTCGCTGATGAAGCCCGGTTCACGGCCGCTGGGCGTGCTGAACCTCGCCGCCAGGAAGATCGGCTGGGGCGGCCAGCCGTTACCGGCGCGGGTCGGACGCGGCATCGCCGTGGCGTCGCCGTTTGGCAGCCACGTCTGCGCGATCGTCGAGGTCGAGGTGACGGCACAGGGCCAGGTTCATCTGCGACGCGCCGTGGTCGCCGTCGACGTGGGTATCGCCATCAATCCGAGTTCCGTGCAGGCGCAGGTGCAGGGTGGTCTGTTGTTCGGCCTCAGCGCCGCCCTGTTCAACGGCATCACCCTCAAGGACGGCATGATCGAGCAGAGCAACTTTCACGACTACCGAACGCTGCGCATCAACGAAGCACCGAACGTCGAGGTCTATACGGTCGCCAGCGGGGAGTCGCCGGGAGGACTGGGCGAAGTCGGTACGGCGATCGCCGCGCCGGCCCTGGCCAACGCGATCTTCGCTGCCACCGGCGTGCGTCTGACGGAGTTGCCGGTCTCGCGCACCTCGCTCGCCGCATCGGCGGATGCGCTCAAACGTGTCGCGGATGCGGGAACCGGTGAGGAGGGCGTCGCATGAAGCGCTTTTTTCTGCTGATCGTCGTCGTCCTGATCATCGGAGCGGTGGCCTACGTCGCGCTCAATCGCACCGATCCGGCCGATGGCACCGCGCCGGTGCTCGCCGGTGCGCCCTTGAACGCCGATCCCGTCGCACGCGGCGAGTATCTGGCGCGCGCGGCCGATTGCATCGCCTGTCATACGGTGCCGGAAACCGGTAAACCCTTCGCGGGAGGCCTGCCCTTCAAGCTGCCGTTCGGCACGATCTACTCTTCCAACATCACCGCCGACGTCGAGACAGGCATCGGCGGCTGGAGCGACGACGACTTCGTGCGTGCGGTCCGCGAGGGCATACGCAAGGACGGCAAGCATCTCTATCCCGCCTTCCCGTACACCGCGTACACGCAGCTGAGCCGTGCCGATGTCCTGGCGATCAAGGCCTACCTGTTCACCTTGCCCAGGGTGCGCCAGCCGGAACGTCCGAACGATCTCGGCTTCCCGTTCAACCAGCGCTGGGCGATGGGTTTCTGGAATGCCGCGTTCTTCCGCAGCGAACGCTTCGAGAACGATCCCTCGCGATCGCCGGCGTGGAACGCGGGTGCCTATCTCGCCGGACCGCTCGGTCACTGCGCGGAATGCCATACGCCACGTAACGTCGGTTTCGGGCTGAAGCATGGCGAGTCGCTGGCTGGTGCGGAACTGCAAGGCTGGCGCGCGTGGAACATCACCTCGGACGCCACGCACGGCATCGGCAAGTGGAGCGACGAGGCGCTGACGCAGTATCTGCGTACCGGCCACGCGGATGGCCATGCGTCGGCCATGGGGCCGATGGGCGAGGCGGTCGCGCACAGCCTGCAGTTCCTGAAACCGGAAGACACGGCGGCGCTCGTCGCCTGGCTGCGCACGGTGCCTGCGCGCGAGGGCGATGACCCGGTGGTCGTCGACCCGTCGCCCAAAGCCGTACTCGCGTCCAGTGCGGCCGCGCCTGGTGGAGACGATGAAACGGCCGACGCGGACGGTCTGCGCCTGTTCGAAGGTGCGTGTGCCAGCTGCCATCAATGGAATGGCGCCGGACAGCAGACGTCGTACGCCAGCCTCGTCGGTACGCGTGGCGTCAATGACCCCAGCGGGCGGAACGTCACCCAGGCGATCCTGCACGGCGTGACGATGCGGATCGGCGAAACGGATGTCTACATGCCGGCCTTCGGTCACGCGTACAGCGATCCGGAGGTAGCCGCCCTGGCCAACTACGTCATCCGTCATTTCGGCGGAAAACAGGGGCAGGTGACCGCGGAGGACATCGCCAGACGCCGGGCACTTTAGCCCCGGCGCCTCCAGGCGACTCAGGCTTTCTCGGCCAGTGCCTTCTCGAGCACCGCCTGCAGGCGTGCATCGCTCGCTTCGACGTCCGGCGCGAAGCGTGCGATCACTTCACCGCGGCGGTTCACGACGAACTTCTCGAAGTTCCAGAGTACCTCCGGCGCCTCGTTGGTCGGAATGCCATGACCCTGCAGGCGATCACGCATCGGGCCTTCACCGATGCGTTCGGGCTGCGCTTCGATCAGCGCGCTGTACAGCGGGTGGCGCTGCGGACCGACCACCGGAATCTTGGAGAACAGCGGGAACTGCACGTCGAACGTCGTCGAGCAGAACGACCTGATCTCGTCGTCGCTGCCGGGCTCCTGCGCGAGGAAGTCGTTGGCGGGAAAGCCGAGGATGGTGAAGCCCTTGTCGCGCCAGCGCTGGTAGAGCGCCTCGAGGCCTTCGTACTGCGGCGTCAGCCCGCACTTCGAAGCGACGTTGACCACCAGCAGCACGTCGCCGCGCCAGGTGTCGAGCGTGGTGGAAACACCGTCGATCTGCTTCACGGCGATGTCGTACAGATGGGCCTGGCTCATGTGGGATCCTCGTTGGCGTGACGGAAATACGCCAAGCATAGGCCAACACGCAGTGCCTTGAACGTCGCGACGATGTGATCCCCATGACGTTCGACATTTCAATATGCAAGCATTGCTAGAATCGGCCCAGGGCAGGGGAATCGATCCCCAGGGGAGCGAAAGCAATGCGTTATGAGAAAGGTCACAAGGAGCAGACTCGGCAGAAGATCGTCGAAGCGGCTTCTGAGCGGTTTCGCGCGGACGGCATCGACGCCGTCGGCGTGGTGAGCCTGATGAGCGACGTCGGGCTGACCCAGGGTGGGTTCTACAACCATTTCGGTTCGAAGGAAGACCTGGTGCGCGACAGCGTGGCATCGGCGGCGACGTCGGCAAAAGACCGGATGGCCGTGCGTGTCGCGGGCTCACGTTCGGAGCCGCATCGTGCGATGGTCAACACTTATCTGTCGGCGGATCACCGCGATCATCCCGCATCGGGCTGCGTGGCGGCGGCACTGGCGGCCGAGATGGGCCGCCGTCCGGAGGAGACCCGTGCGGCGTTTTCGGAAGGCTATGCCGAGATGGTCGAGCTGATCGCGTCGACCCTGCCGGCGTCGGTGCGTGGCAAACGCCGTCGCACGCTGGCCATGTCGGTGTTCGCATCGATGGTGGGTTCGATGTCCCTCTCCCGCGCCGTGGCGGAACAGGGACTGTCGGACGAGGTGCTTACGCTGGGCCGTCAGGCGGCGTTGGCGCTGATCGACGCGGGTTGATCAGCGCGCCGGGACGGGCGGTCTGCCCATGGCGGCCGTCTTCTCGGCGATCTTCGCCCTGATCGCGGGAATGGCGGCCAGTGCGGCCCGCTCGCCTTCGAGGATCGCCACGTTTTTCTGATCGAAGTCGGTCGGCCCGATCTGACCGACTTTGGGCCGGATCACGATGTCGGCACGGCCGAGTTCCTGCTCCGCCAGGCGACGTCCCATGATGGTGATGGACTGGCCGACGATGCCGACCATGCTGTCGGGATTGGTGCCATCGGGGCGCGCCGAGATATCCACGGCGATGACGATGTCCGCACCGAGCTGGCGCGCCGCGTCCACCGGCACGGGGCTGACGACACCGCCGTCCACGAAATGCTTGCCGTTGATGTCCACCGGTTCGAACACTCCGGGAATGCTGCTGGATGCACGCACGGCCTGGCCCGCGTTGCCGCGAATGAAGATGGCGCGGTCGCCGTTCTCCAGCTGGGTGGCCACCGCCGCGAATGGCGTATGCAACTTCTCGATCGGGGTGTTCTTCAGGAGTTCGTTGACGTAGTCCTGCAGCTTCTGGCCTTGCACGAGGCCACCTGAAAAGAAGCGAACGTCGCGGATCTTGCCCTCATCGAGCGCAAAGGCCTGCTCCTGCAACTGGAAGGCATCCATGCCGGAGGCATACAGCACGCCGACCACGCTGCCGGCGCTGGTACCGGAGACGACGTCGGCATGAATGCCGCTGGCCTCCAGCATCTTGATGACCCCGATATGGGCGAAGCCCTTGGCCGCGCCGCCGCCCAGCGCCAGTCCGATACGCGGCTTGGCCGCGAGTACCGGCACGGCGGTATCCGGGCGCTGATCCGGCCTGGTTCCACCGAAGCAACCGGTGAGCAGGGTCGCGAGCACGAGCGGAAGCCAGGAGCGGGCGCGGCGGAGCGTCATGGAAGAAAACCGTGAGAAGGGCAGGCGGATCATCGGGCACGCTGGCGGCGGCCGGATGACGGACGGATGGCTAAAACCGGGCAGCGCGTGTGCGCCGCCCGGCGGTCGATCAGTCGCGGGTGTGGTCCGCGTCGAGGTGGTAGCGGGTCGCCACGTCGATTTCGTTCTTCGAACCCAGAAACACGGGCACACGCTGGTGAAGCGCCGTGGGCTGAAGGTCCATGATGCGCTCGCGGCCGGTGGTGGCGGCGCCGCCGGCCTGCTCGACGATGAACGCCATGGGGTTGGCCTCGTACATCAGGCGCAGCTTGCCGGTGCCACCGTGGCCGGTGATCTTCGCGTCCAGCGGATAGATGAAGACACCGCCGCGGGTGATGATGCGATGCACGTCGGCGACCATCGAGGCGACCCAGCGCATGTTGAAATCCCGCCCGCGCGGGCCGGTCGACCCTGCCAGCAGTTCACCGATGTAACGCTGCATCGGCGCTTCCCAGTGGCGCTGGTTCGCCATGTTGATCGCGAACTCGGCCGTTTCGGCGGGAATGGTGATGCCCCGACGGGTGAGCACGAAACTGCCGTGCTCGCGGTCCAGCGTGAACTCATGCACGCCGTGACCGAAGGTCAGCACCAGCAGGGTGCACGGGCCGTAGACCACGTAACCGGCGGCGACCTGTTCCGTCCCCGGCTGCAGGAAATCGGCCGCCTTGGGTTCGGTGACGCCATCCGGGCAGCGGAGCACGGAGAAGATCGTGCCGACCGAGACGTTGACGTCGATGTTGGAGGAGCCGTCGAGCGGATCGAACAACAGCAGGTGGTTGCCCTTGGGGTAGGCATCCGGAATCGGCTGCGGATCTTCCATTTCCTCGGACGCGCACGCCGCGAGGTGACCACCCCAGGCGTTGGCTTCGAGGAGGATCTCGTTGGAGATGACGTCGAGCTTCTTCTGGGCCTCGCCCTGGACGTTGTCCGAACCCGCATTGCCGAGCACGCCGCCGAGGGCACCCTTGCCGGTGGCGACGGAGATGCGCTTGCACGCGCGGGCGACGACCTCGATCAGCAGGCTGAGCTGGGCGTTGATATGCCCCTCGCGCTTTTCTTCGATGAGGAACTGGATCAGCGAAATCGGTTTCGTCATTCGGACGGACTCAGGCGCGAAACCATGCATTGTCCGGGTGTGGCGTGAACGACGCCAGAGGGCTGCTGACAGAACGTTGTCAGCAGGCCCCGCGCAGACTGTCCCTTCACCGCCGAACCGGGGAGGGAACGCGTCATGAATCGATTTCTGGATCGTCTCGCCGAGCTGTATGCGCCGCTCGGCAAGCGGGGACTGCTGATGGACGGGCAATACCGTTTCACCCCGGATGAAAGATCGCCGGCAACCTCGCCGACACCCGTAGGAGCGCGCCCCGCGCGCGAAAAGCCTGCCGCAGGCCGCGCCGGCCGTGACCCTGCTCCCGTCTCCGGAAGCATCGCGCGCAAGGCGCGCTCCTACAGTCTCCGCCACCCGAAAGGAAGCTTCACCGCATGAACCCGAATCGCGTCGTTTTCCACCATGCCCCCAACAGCCGGTCGGGCAGCGTCCTCATGCTGCTGGAGGAACTGGGTGCGCAGTACGACCTGCACGTGATGAACCTGGTCGAGGGTGAGCAGCGCCTTCCCGCGTATCTGAAGATCAACCCGATGGGCAAGGTGCCTGCGATCGAACACCGCGGTGGTCTCGTGACTGAACGCCCGGCGATCTTCACCTACCTCGCCGATCTCTATCCCGAGGCCGGACTGGCGCCCGCGTTCGACGATGCGTTGCGCGGCCCCTATCTGCGCTGGCTCGCCTTCTACGGTTCGTGCTTCGAGCCCGCCGTCGTCGATCGCTGGGCGAAAAACGTTCCGATGCCGGCGATGCAGTCGCCCTACGGTGATTTCGACACCGTCATGGACCTCCTGGAGGCCCAGCTCGCGCAGGGCCCCTGGATGTTCGGCGACCGCTTCACCGCCGCCGATATCCTCTGGGCCAGCGCGCTGACCTGGACGATGGGTTTCGGCCTGGTGCCGCGTCGGGATGTCTTCGAGGCCTATGTGGCCCGCGTGATGGCGCGTCCGGCGGTGGTTCGCGCCGCCGCGCAGGACGCGGCGCTGGCGAAAGCCCAGACGCTGGCCGCCGCCTGAGCGCGGGACGATGCGCGGGCATGACCATCGCCGCTTTCCGTGCCACGCGCGGCAGGCGATGATCCGGGTATGCGCCGCGCCGACCGTCTGTTCCTCATCATCAACGCCCTGCGCGGGCGGCGCACCGCGCTGCCCGCGCGCCAGCTGGCCGCCACACTCGAGGTCTCGCTACGCACGGTCTACCGCGACGTGGCGGACCTGCAGCTTTCCGGTGTCCCCATCGAGGGCGAGGCCGGCGTCGGCTATGTCCTGCGCAAAGGCTCGGACATCCCGCCGCTGATGTTCTCCGCCGACGAACTCGAAGCACTCGTTGCCGGTACGCGCTTCGTCCGCGCGTTCGCCGGCGAGCGGCTGGCGCGCGAGGCGCAGGCCGCCATGATCAAGATCGAGGCCGTGCTCCCCCCGGACCTGCGCGAGCGCTCGGCACAGTCGCGCATCTTCGCCCCCATCTGGCGCGATACGTTCCAGAACGAGGTGGCGGCCATGCTCGATCGCCTGCACGAGGCCGTGCTCGCGCATCGCGTGCTCTGCCTCGACTACAGCGACGCGGAAGGGCGCGCGAGCACGCGTGAGGTCGAACCGTTGTGCCTGTCGTTCTGGGGTGGCGCATGGACGCTGGGCACCTGGTGCCGGCATCGTCAGGCTTTCCGCAACTTTCGCCCGGATCGCATCGTGGGTTGCCGGGATTCGGGAGAAACCTTCGTCGATGCACCGGGGCGGGACATCAGGGCTTACCTCGACACCATGCGCACGCACTACGCCGGCCTGGAATAGTTTTCGGGTTCGGTGGTCCGGATGCGATGATCGGGGTTTACCCGTCCCCCTACGGAGCCCGCATGTCCCCCTGGATTCGCGCCATCGCCTTCGCCGGCCTCGTCGCCGGTACCGCCCATGCCGCCACACCGACCGATGACGCCTTCAAGGCGATCTACACGAAGGAATGGGCATGGCGTAGCGGGCAGGCGGGCATCCTGACCTCGGGCGAAGCGCAGCCCGGCGAGGGCCGCCTGGATACGGTGGACGCCGCCAGCCAGGCCAGGCGCCTCGCCTACTGGAACGACGTGCTGGCGCAGCTGGGTCGCATCGATCCGGCCTCGCTGAGCGGCACGGTTCGTGTGGACTACGCCGTTTACCGCGCGCAGATCGCCAACCTCGCGGCCGCCCAGCGCTTCCAGCAGTGGCAGATGCCGTTCAACAGCGACTCGGCCTTCTGGTCCGACATCGGCTACGTGCTTCACGGCGACGACCTGCGCACGCGCGACGATTATCGGAAGTACATTGATCGCCTGCGCCAGATCCCGGCCTATATGGACCAGGAGATCGACAACATGCGTCTGGGCCTGGCGCGCGGTTTCACCGTCCCGCGCGAGGTGCTCAATGGACGCGATGTATCGATCGCCGCCGTCGCCGAACTGAAGAACCCCGAAGACAGTGCGCTCTACGGTCCGTTCAGGTCGCTGCCGAAGACCCTGCCCCCCAGGGACGCCGACCTGTTGCGTGCCGAGGCACGCAAGGTCATCGCCGAGGATGTGATTCCCTCCTACGGCAAGCTGCTGACGTTCTTCCGCAACGAGTACGTCCCTGGGGCGCGCCCGACCCTGGCCGCCGAGTCGCTGCCCGACGGTAAGGCCTATTACCGGCAGCAGATCCTCGAATACACCACCCTGGATCTGACGCCCGATGCCATCCACGCCATCGGCCTGCGCGAGGTCGATCGCCTCCACAAGGAGATGGTCGCCACGATGAAGGAGACCGGGTTCAAGGGCGATTTCCCGGCCTTCCTCGCTTTCCTGCGCAGCGATCCGCAGTTCTATGCGAAGACGCCCGACGAATTGTTGATGCGCACGGCCTGGGTGGCCAAGCAGGTGGATGCGAAGCTCGGCAAGTACTTCGGCCTGTTACCGCGCCAGCGCTTCGCCATCGAACCGGTGCCTGCGGATATCGCGCCTTATTACACGTCCGGCCGCGGCGGCCCGGACACGTACCTCGTCAACACGTACGACCTGCCATCCCGTCCGCTGTTCAACATGCCGGCGCTGACGCTGCATGAGTCGATGCCCGGGCACGCGCTGCAACTGGCGCTGTCGGCCGAGCAGCAGGGTCTGCCCGACTTCCGTCGCGACGGTTATATCTCCGCCTATGGCGAGGGATGGGCGTTGTACTCGGAATACCTGGGCGAGGAGATGGGCATCTACCACACGCCCTACGAGCGCTTCGGGTTCCTCACGTATCAGATGTGGCGTGCCTGTCGCCTCGTCGTCGATACCGGCATCCACCATCTCGGCTGGACGCGTCAGCAGGCGATCGATTACCTCGCCGGCAATACGGCGCTGAGCCAGCGCGAGATCGCCAACGAGGTCGACCGCTACATCAGTTGGCCAGGGCAGGCGCTGTCGTATGAGTTGGGCTACCTGAAGATCCGCGCGTTGCGCGAGAAGGCGGAAAAGGAGCTGGGCGAGAAGTTCGACCTGCGGGCCTTCCACGACACGGTGCTGGCGCTGGGATCGGTGCCGCTGCCGGTGCTGGAGCAGCATGTCGACGCGTGGATTGCATCCAGGAAATGAGCAATGTCACGGCGCTCAGGCAGGAGCAAGCCCCGCTGGCGCCTGCCCATATACGAAAAGCTCCACAAATGGAGTAGACTGCATCACAAGTCCACAGGTAGAGCCGTCGATGCAGCCAGCCATCCACGTCGAACCCGGTTACGCCCATGATCTCGGCGGGCCGGCCTTGCGCGCCTTCTTCGCCCTCGCGGAGCGCTGGAAACTCCGCGGCGCCGAGCAGCGCACGCTACTGGGCGACCCCCCGGAGTCCACGTACTTCAAATGGAAGAAGCTCCAGGACGGAACCCCCTCGAGGGACGTCGTGGAGCGCATCAGCTACCTGCTTGGCATCTGGAAGGACCTCCAGATCCTTTTCCCCGACCCCGGCCAGGCGGATGCCTGGGTGCGCAAGCCCAACACTGCGCCTCTCTTCGGCGGCCACTCGGCACTGGATCGCATGCTCTCGGGCAACGTCGCCGACCTCTATGTCGTCCGTCAGTACCTGGACGCGCAGCGCGGCTGGAACGGATGACGACGGCACCGCCGTCGCGGCGGATTCGCTGGACCCACGCCTACCGCATCGTCCCCAGCCGTTTTCCTCCGGTGGGACTGTTCGACCGTATCGCCGATGCCAGGGACATCGATGCCGTCATGGCGATCGAGTCGATGACCAACCCCCGCCTGCGCGAGGAAATGGGCGCGCTGAGCATGGTGCCGCCCGACCGGCGCGTCTCCGGCCCCGGCACGACACCGATCATGGCCGCGTTCACCCACATTCCGCCAGAGGGCAGCCGCTTCTCCGATGGTCACTGGGGCGTGTTCTATGCGGCGCATACCATCGCCACCGCGATCGAAGAGACGGTCTACCACCGCGAAGCCTTCCTGGCGGCGACGCGGGAACCGCCCACCGACGTCCAGGTGCGGTGCTACAGCACCTCGATCGCGGGACGCCTGCACGATATCCGTGGGGGCTGGGCCGCCGAACACGACCCGGACTCCTATCTGGCCAGCGTCAAGCTGGCCCGGACCCTGCGTGAGGAAGGCTCCAACGGCATCGTCTACGACAGCGCGCGCCACCCGGGCGGGGAGTGCGTCGCGGTGTTCTTCCCCGACCTGATCGCGCCCTGCGTGCAGGCCGAACATTTCATCTATCGATGGAACGGCCAGCGCATCGAGGCGGTGCTGAAGGTCACCGCGGTGGATCGTCCCGGTTTGCCCCCGGAGGCCTGAGCGGTTACGGTCGTCCGGATGAAACGCCTGACGATCCTCCTTATCTTCCTCGTCCTGTCCTTCGGCGCACACGCCAGGGATCCCGACCACAGCCGGTGGGAAACCGACATCCAGGCCTTCGAGGCCTCGGACAAAGCCAGTCCTCCGCCGGCCAACGCCGTGCTGTTCGTCGGCAGTTCGTCGATCCGCTTCTGGAAGAGCCTGGCCTCCGATTTCCCGCACTACCGCGTGATCAACCGCGGCTTCGGCGGATCGGACATGGACGACTCGACCGCCTTCGCCGATCGCATCGTGCTTCCGTACAAGCCCGCGGCCATCGTGGTCTACGCCGGCGACAACGACCTGCAGGGCGGCGACACCCCGGAACAGGTGCGTGACGATTTCGCCGCGTTCGTGACGAAGGTGCGCGCCGCGCAGCCCAACGTCCCGATCGCCTTCATCTCGATCAAGCCCAGCGTCGCCCGGGTCAACCTGCTGCCCAGCATCAACGCCGCCAACAAACTGATCAGCACCTGGGCCATGGCGCAGAAGAACGTGGCTTTTCTGGACGTGGCGCCCGCGATGATCGACGCGCAGGGCCAGCCCAAGCCGGATCTCTTCATCGAAGACGGGCTGCACATGAACCCGAAGGGCTATGCGCTCTGGGTCGCGCAGGTGGGTCCCTGGCTTGCCGACCACGCCACGGCGGCCGAAGTTAAACAGACCCCAAACACCACCACCCCGTGATACGGGAACTTCACGGCAAAGCCCTTATCTAAGTATTCGATCGCCGAGAGGCGACCTGTTGGCAGACGCCGCGTTTCATCGGCCATCTGTCCCGGGTCCCGCTATTTCCCCTGATAGCCTGGACCCGACGCGACCCCGGCAGCTCCTCCCCTGGCTGCCGGGGTTTTATTTTGTCCGCCCAAAGAAAAAGGGCAGGTCAGCTCTTACGCCAACCTGCCCCTCAGGGAATCCCGCTCGCTTATCAGACGGATCAGGCCGCCTGCATGCGGCACGCGTAGGGCCGGATCGATGTGTCGAATGCCCGCCACACGCCGTCGTTGCCTTCGATGTTCAACACGATGTCCGATGCCGCGTTCAGTGCCTCGATACGGCGGGCCTCAGCCAGCGCGCATTCGAGAGCATCCTCGCGGGAACAGAACTCGGCATATTCATTCTCATTCTTCTGGAGCACCCAGAGGCCCGGACCGACGGACTCGAACGGAATATCGAAGACGACCACAATGAACCCACCCTGTTGACTGAACGTGCGTCCATCCTAAGGGGCGATTCGTTAGGGCGCCGTTGAGGCTCAGTTATCTCCACCGGAAACGAAGCCTTCGCGCGTGCCGATATTGAAAATTTTGTCCGCCGGGACGACATCGGAAGCCGCCACGGCGGTGCCGTCGGCCAGCCGGGCATAGATCGGCGTGAAGTCCGGACCGGTCGCCTCGAACAGCTGGGCGAAGTCGTCGATGACGAAGTACGTCTGCTGGTAGGAATCGATCCGGTACCGGGTGTTCATCACCCGCTCGAGGTCGAAGCCGACCCGGTTCGGCGATGCGGAGTCGATCGAGTAGATCGACTCGCCCTTGGAGCTGACGATACCGGCGCCGTAGATACGCAGGCCGGCATCGGTGCGGATCAGGCCGAATTCCACCGTGTACCAGTACAAGCGCGTGAGGTTCATCAACGCCTCGGGGCCGATCGCGTAAGCCTTCATACCGCCCTTGCCGTAGGCCTGCATGTAATCGGCGAAGACCGGGTTGAGCAGGAGGGGCACATGGCCGAAGAGGTCGTGGAACAGATCCGGCTCGGACAGGTAGTCCAGCTGGTCCGGCCGACGGATCCACCAGCTGACCGGGAAACGGCGGTTGGCCAGGTGGTCGAAGAACACCTCGTCCGGCAGCAGGCCTTCCACGGCGACGATCTCCCAGCCGGTGGCCTCGCCCAGCACCTTGTTCAGATCCTCGAAGCGGGGAATGCCGCCCTCGCCAAAGCCGAAACGCTCGACGCCGTCCAGAAATTCCTGGCAGGCGTACGCGGGCAGCAGGTCGCGCTGGCGCCGATAGAGTGTGTCCCAGACCTCATGATCGGTCTTCGAGTAGCTCGCCCACGGTTGCTCCACGATGCCGGTCGCGTAGACGGGCACGTATCCGCGGTCGGTCTGCTGATGCTCGACGCGGCGGGGGCTTTCCATGGGACTCTCCTTGAACGCTTGCCTGAGTGAAACAACAGCTTAGCGCCGAAACGGCGCAATGAGCTTGTGTTGTTGCGCTAAGCCGATAGTTGAGCGCAATATTCATGCGTATAAGATCGATCAAGAGAAATAATCATGCAGTCCACGCTCGATCGCACCGATCTCCGGATCCTCGCGACCCTTCAGTCCAGCGGTCGTATGAGCAATGCCGATCTGGCGACCGAGGTGAACCTGTCGCCGTCGGCCTGCCTGCGCCGTGTCCAGAAACTCGAGGCCGATGGCGTGATCGGTGGGTACGGCGCGCGGCTGGAGCCCCGGGCGGTCGGGCTGGGTCTGCAGGCCTTCGTCCGGGTGCAGCTTTCCCGGCACGAGTCGCCTGCCATCGACGCGTTCACCGAGTCGGTGGCCGGCTGGGAGGAGGTGGTCGCCTGCTATGCCCTGACGGGCGACATGGATTACCTGCTCCAGGTCTACGTGGCCGATCTGGACGGCTTTTCGCAATTTCTTTTGGACCGTCTGCTCAACGCCTCGGGCGTGGCCGACGTGAATACCAGCTTCGTCCTGCGCACGGTGAAGGCTTCGACGGCCCTTCCACTAGGAAATGTCTCAAGCTAGCCTGAGGCAAGCCCGCGTGGCGTAACGAGAAAGACAATGTCCCCTAGCGGCAGGGTTCGCCGGTCGTTAATCTTGTGTGCTTGATGGAAGCCGCCACCGCCAATCCGACACCCCGCGACCGTTTGCGTCCGCTGCGCTATGTGTGGCGGATACCCTTGCTGTTGCTCCACGTCCTCTTCGCCATCGTCATCTGTGCCGGCATCCTTAGCTGGTCGCGCGGTGTCATGAAGGACGGCAAGGAGCCGTTCGCGCATCGCGCGATCCGCCTGTGGTCGACCCTGCTCCTTCGCATCTTCGGCCTGCGCAGCGTCCGCATCGGTACGCCATTGCCGGACCCGGTCCTGTTCGTGGCCAACCACACGTCGTGGCTGGACATCGTGCTGCTTCATTCGCAGCGTGCCGCCTGCTTCGTGGCCAAGGCGGAGATCGCCGGCTGGCCGCTGGTCGGCTGGATGGCTGCCCGTGGCGGCACGATCTTCCACCGTCGCGGCAATAACCACTCGCTGGCCTCGGTGATGGCGGTGATGGTGGAGCGCCTGCGCGAAGGGCGCGCGGTCGCCGTGTTCCCCGAAGGCGGCACGGGCCACAACGGCGTGCTTCGCGTCTTCCATGCCCGTATCTTTCAGGCGGCGCTCGATGCCGGGGTGCCGGTACAGCCGGTGGCGCTGCGCTTCGCTCGTCAGGGTCGTCGCATCATCGATGCGGGCTTCCGGGAAGACGAGAGTTTCGTGGGCAATATCCTGCGTCTGCTGGGCGAGGCCCCGATGGACGCGGAAGTGCACTTCCTCGAGCCTGTGCCGCTATCCGATGACGGGCGCCGCCGCATGGCGGAGGCCTCGCGCGAGCGCATCGCGCTGGCCCTGGATACCGATACCTCCGCATGAGCCTGCCCAAGGGCGTCGACCTGAATCCGCCGTGGCCGCTGCGTAGCGGCCACGTCCAGACCATGCTCTCCTCCAGCGGCATCCGTCGCACCCTGCTGCCCAAACGGGCGCACAAGGTGCAGGAAGACGCACGCGAAGTGCTGGTCGACGTGGGCAGCGGCGATCGCCTGAGCGGGCGCTTCACCCCGCAGACCACCGGTGGCGCGTCGCGCGGTCTGGCCATCCTTTTCCACGGCTGGGAAGGCAGCGTCGATTCCACCTACGTCCTGCAGACGGGCAGCCGCCTGCTCGAAGACGGCTGGGACATCTTCCGCCTCAACTTCCGCGACCACGGCGACAGCCACGGCCTCAACGAGGCGCTGTTCCACTCGTGCCGCATCGACGAGGTGGTGACGGCGCTGGGTGAGATCGCCCGGATGTTCCCCTCGCGTGTGATCGGCGTCGCCGGTTTTTCGCTGGGCGGCAACTTCGCACTGCGCGCCGCCATGCTGGCGTCGAAGCAGGTCATTCCGATCGATTACGTGCTGGCGGTCTGCCCGATCATCGACCCGGCCGAGGGCCTGTTCTCGCTGGAAAGCGAGGCGCCGTGGTTCTACAACGCCTACTTCATGCACAAGTGGCGACGCTCCCTGCGACTCAAGCAGGAGGCGTTCCCGCAGCAGACCTATTTCGAGCTCGACGAGCTCAAGCAGAACATGCGCGACCTGACCAGTTCGCTGGTGCTGCGCCATACGGATTTCGGCTCGCTCGAGGCCTACCTCGACGGCTACTCCGTCGCGGGCGACCGGCTCATGGGCCTGCACGTTCCCGCGACCATCCTCACCTCGCGCGACGATCCCGTCATTCCGGTGAGTGCCTTCCATCAGCTTCGCCTGCCGCCCAACATCGAGCTCGATATCGCCAACTATGGCGGACATTGCGGTTTCATCCGCGATTTCAGCATGACCAGCTTCACCGACGACTACATCGCGGCCCGCTTCAACGCCATCGCGGGCTGAATCACCGCAACGGGAGTCCGTCCATGCGTAGCGCCCTCGTTCTTGCCCTGTCCCTGCTCGCCGCCCCCGCTTTCGCCGCCACGCCGGCGATGGAATCGCTCAAACTGCCTCCGGGTTTTCATATCGCCGTGTGGACCGACAAGGTGCCCAACGCGCGTGAGATGGCGGTGGGCACGAACCACACCGTCTTCGTCGGCTCGCGCGACGCGGGTCGCGTCTATGCCGTGAGTTATGCGGCGGACGGCACCGTGGAGAAGGTACGCACCGTCGCCAGTGGGCTACAGCTGCCCGTCGGCGTCGCGTTCCACAAAGGTGACCTCTATATCTCGGCCGTCAGCAGGATCGTGGTGCTGCGTGACATCGAGAACCACCTCGACGCGCCGCCCGCGCCCGAGGTCATCACCGACAAGCTGCCCACGGAAACGCATCACGGATGGAAGTACATCGCGTTCGGGCCGGACGACAAGCTCTATGTGCCGGTCGGCGCGCCCTGCAATATCTGCGATCGCGACTCGGAAGGCTTTGCCCAGCTTCGCCGCATGAACGCGGATGGCAGCGGCAGCGAAGTCCTGGCGCGCGGCATCCGCAATACGGTGGGTTTCGACTGGCGCCCGAGCGACAAGACGCTGTGGTTCACCGACAACGGTCGAGACATGCTCGGCGACGACCTGCCCAGCGATGAACTCAACCATGTGACGAAGACCGGCCAGCATTTCGGCTACCCCTTCTGCCATCAGGGCGACACACTCGACCCCGACTTCGGCAAGGGCAGGAACTGCAAGGACTACACATCTCCCGTGCTTAAGTTGGGCGCTCATGTCGCCGCGCTGGGTGCCCGCTTCTACCAGGGCAAGCAGTTCCCGGCGGCATATCAGGGCGCACTCATCGTCGCCGAGCACGGTTCGTGGAACCGTACGGCCAAGTCGGGTTATCGCGTGATGACGGTGCGCCTCAACGGCGACAAGGTGGCCAGCTATGAACCCCTCGTGGAGGGCTTCCTGGTTGGTGAGAACGCCACCGGCCGTCCCGCCGACGTGCAGCCGCTTCCCGATGGCAGCCTGCTGATCAGCGACGACGACAACGGCGCCATCTATCGCGTCACCTACAAGAAGTAATTCGTAAGCCAGGAGAACCGCCATGCGTTTAACCAGCGACAGCATCGAACACGGTAAGCCGATTCCGGCCAACTTCGCCTTCATGGAGGTCGGTGAGCCGATCAAGCCGGCCGGCAACGTCACCCCGCATCTGGCCTGGACCGAAGTGCCGTCGACGGCGAAGTCCTTTGCCATCGCGGTGATCGACACCGACGTGCCCTCGAAGCCGGACGACGTCAACGTCGAGGGCCGCGAAGTGCGTCGCGACCTGCCGCGCGTCGAGTTCGTCCACTGGCTGATGGCGAACATTCCGCTCGAGTGCCGGGAACTGGGCGAAGGCGCCTGCGGTGAGGGCGTCGTGCCGCGCGGCAAGAAAGATCCGGTCGGTCCTCCCGGTTCGGTTCAGGGCCTGAACGACTACACCGGCTGGTTCAAGGGCGACCGGGACATGGAGGGTCACTACCACGGCTACGACGGCCCATGCCCGCCGTGGAACGACAGCATTCCGCATCACTATCACTTCCACGTCTACGCGCTGGACGTGGAGACGGTCCCGCTCGAGAAAGGGTTCAACCTTGCCGAGCTGCGGGACGTGATCGAGGGGCACGTGGTGGGTGAAGCGGTAATCACCGGGACGTACTCACTGAATCCGAAGGTCAAGGCCTGACCTGGTCGCCGACCGGCCGGCCCCCCATGGGAGCCGACCGGTCGATGACCGATTCCATCAGCCTGAACGGCTTTTGACAGCAGGCCGCAGGCTTCACGCGCCCTGCGCAGCTCCCGGGACTAAATGGCACCGCGTCCTACCTGCCGGAGAATCCCACCATGCTGCATTACGCCCTCGTCTTCCTCGTCATCGCCATCATCGCCGCCGTTTTCGGCTTTGGCGGTATCGCGGGTACGGCGGCAGGTATCGCGAAGATCCTCTTCGTGGTCTTCCTGATCCTCGCCATCATTTCGTTCTTCCGCGGGCGTGGACCGCGCGTCTGACCGGGTGAGACCCCATGCCCTGGCGACCCGCGTGGAAGCCGGTACATCGGCGACATGCTCCCGAGTCTTCGGCGGAGAAGGGCCGGACAGCCCACCTCCGCCTCAATGACCCAACGCTCACTCTCTTTGTCGTACCGTCCCAAATCCAGCCTATCCCGGAGATGCATGCCATGAACAAGCCCGCCGACCATGTCGCCAACGCCGCGACTGCCGCCGCGAACACCGTCTCGGCTGCCGAGCGCATCGACGCACGTGCCGAGCAGGTGAAGCAGGCAACCTCCAGCGCCGTGGACCGCACCAAGGATGCCGTCGATCGCGCGGCGGACAAGGTGGAAGACACGCTGCACAGCGCTACGGACAAGGCTGCCTACGGCGCGACCCGCGCCGCCGAGAAAGCGGAAGAAGCCAAGCTTCGCGGCAAGGAAGCTTATGGTGAAGCCGTCGACACCGCGAACGACTGGCTCGATACCGCCCGCGACTACGTGCGTGAGAAGCCGGTCCAGTCGATCGCGCTGGCGCTTGCCGCCGGTTGGCTCGCGGGCCGTATCCTGCGCAACTGATCCACCACCCGCAGGGGCTTTGACGCATGTTGGAAGACGGTCCCTCGGGGCGAGAAAACATGGACGGACCGGCGCCAGGAGACGAGGCGCCGGCGAGTCCCAGGTTCGCCATGCCGCCGTGGGCGGATGACATTCGTCGCCTCGGCGTCGGGCTGAAGAATCTCTTTTCGGCGCAGATCGCGCTGGCGGCCGCTGAATTCGGCCTTGCCCGCAGCGGCGTCGTCATGATGTTGTTCATGGGCCTGGCGGCCATCGTCTTTGCCGTTGCGCTGGGACTCACTCTGCTGGCGCTCGCCGGCTGGGGTCTGGCGCAGTGGTTCGGCTCCTGGGCCTGGGCACTGACCGCACTGGCGGGCCTGCAGCTGGTGCTGTTGATTGTCGCTATCCTCGTGTTCCGGCGCGCCATGCACTGGCTCAGTCTGCCGGGCACGCGCAACGAGCTGGCGCTGCTGGCGACAGAAGCGTTGAAGCAGGGCAAGGCGGAAGGCGAAGCGAAGGTAGGGGGCTGACGATGGGTATTTTCCGCAGCATGGCGAAAGTGACCGAGGCGCGCGCACGCGTTGTCGCCGCACGCGCCGAAGTCGTCGAACCCGCCGCCGCGCTTATCGCGCGCGGCTACGAAAATCCCCTGACGGTGCTCGGCATCGCGGCCGGCGGCGGTTTTTTCCTCAGCAACATCAAGCTCAACCCACTCGCGGTGCCTGGCGTCAGCGGGCTCGTCGCGGGTGGGACGGCCGATATCATCGGAAAGGTGATATCGATGGCCGCCGGCAGCTTGCTCGGAGATCTGGCCGGCGATGTCGCCGATGTGGCCGACGACGTGTCATGAGTGATTTTCCCAGTCCACTCCCTACGCCGTTGCCATCGACGACGGCGCCGGGGGCTGCCGTGTCCACGCTGGTCACGCGCGGGCGGCGTAAACCCGGCAGCAGTCGCAGCACCCGGCGTATCTCGCGCCACCTTCGCGCCATACGTATTTCACTGACCGGCATGATCCTGCTGGCGGTTCTGTATACCGTCGTGCTGGGCAAGTCGTTGCTGGTCCCACTCGTACTCGCGGCCTTTATCGGCCTTGCACTGAACCCGATCGTCGTCGCCGCCGCGCGGGTGCGTTTTCCCCGCTGGCTCGCTGCGGTTATCGTGATGGTGACGCTCAACGTGGGGCTGGTTTCAGCGATCGCCACGCTGTCCACGCCCGCGTTGAACTGGTTCCACGAAGCACCGACGGCGATGCGTGCGTTCGCGCCCAAGATCAAGCCGATGACGCAGCAGATCGAAGCGGCGAGCCGGGCGACACAGAATCTGGTCGGCGGCGCCGTGACGCGTAACGCGCCTCAGGCGAACGCGGGTTTTGCCTTCACGGCGTGGGACATCGTGGCCGGTGCGCCGAAGGTACTCGCAAGCGTACTGACCGTCGCGCTCCTGGTGTTTTTCTTTCTTGTGTACGGCGACGAGATCCTCCGCCGCGCGGTGGAGATATCGCCTACGTTCGCGTACAAGCGGCACACCGTGAGCATCGTGCGCAGCATCCAAGTCGAGGTGTCGAGCTACCTGCTGCTCACCGCCGCGATCAACGTCACGCTGGGCCTAGTCACCGCCGGAATGCTCTACCTCTATGGCGTACCCGATCCGCTGCTCTGGGGCACGGTCGCGACCGTCGCCAACTTCATTCCTTATGTGGGCGCGATCACGACGACCACGGTGCTTGCCGTCGTCGGCGTCCTCCATTTTCAGGAAGTCGGTCCGGCGCTGCTTCCCGCCGCGACCTTTGCCGGCATCACCGCTATCGAAGGCAACCTGCTGACCCCGATGTTGCAGGGGCGCCGGTCACGGCTCAGCCCCGTCGCCATTCTTCTCTGGCTGCTGATCTGGGGCTGGCTGTGGGGTATTCCCGGCGCGCTGCTGGCCGTACCGATGCTGACCTGCGTGAAACTCGTCACCGCAAAACTGCGCGGATGGGAGTGGTTCGCGCACATCATTTCCCGGTGAATCGCAGCCGGGGCTGAGGGGCTTCGTTTCGACAGGCGGCATACGCTCTGCCGGATTTTTAGCCGACGCTTATCTCAAAAAAACGGGCGGCTACCAGGCGATTCTGAGCTTGTCGCGAAAGAACTGTCCGTGCGCGGCGTCGCGTTCGGACAGCAGTGCCGCCCACACGATCCCCTCGGCGCTCTCCGCTACCGGTCGGCCGCCGCTTCCGCCCATGGCCGTTGCCGTCCATCCGGGGGATACCGCATTGACGAGCACGCCGCTGCCTTCGAGTTCGCGCGCGGCGACCTGCGTATATGCATTCAACGCCGCCTTGGAAATGCGATACGCCGGCGCGTTGTCGCCGCACATCTCATGCGTCGCGCATTCGCTCGACACATTGACGATCCGGCCGTAACCATGGCGACGCATCAGGGGAAGCGCGGCGGCCGTGAGACACCATGCCCCGAGCAGATTCACGTCGAGCGCGCCACGGATGTCATCGATGTCGGGCTTCGACGTGCGGGCTCGCACGTCGAAATGCCCGCCCGCGTTATTGATGAGAATGTCGAGCCGACCGAAGCGGCCATCGATGGTCGCGATCGTCGCTTCGATATCGTCGGCACGGGTGACGTCGAGCCGTATGGCATGGGCGTCTCCGCCCAGTTCGCGTACCGACTTCGCGGCTTTCTCCGCCTTGGCGAGTTCACGCCCGCCGAGAAATACCGTGACACCCAGCGAAGCGAGCTGCTTCGCCACTTCAAAGCCGATCCCGCGATTGGCGCCGCTCACCAGCGCGATGCGCTGGCTGAGCGGCGGTTCCACGGCGGTCGGGTTCATACGCTTCGTCTTTACGGGCAGGCGATGAACCTTGGCCGAGCTCATGGGGCTTTCGCAACCTCGCTGCACGCGTTGTCGCCGCACGCCTGCCACCCACCGCCCAGGGCCTTGTACAGCTGCACGGCGCGGGTGTTGATGGCGGCCTCGGCTTCCGCGAGCTGATCTTCGGCGGAGAGCTGGGTGCGCTGCGCGTCGAGCAGTTCGAGGTAGTCGGTACGGCCCGCGTCATAGCGCAACTTGGCCAGCTCCGCCGCACGACGGCTCTCCGTCGCCTGGACGACCAGCTTTTCGACACGCACGCGCTGCTGGTTGAAACCGACCAGTGAGTTTTCGACATCCTCCAGTGCGGTGAGCACCGTGCGGTCGTAGTTGGCCTGCGCTTCCTCCGCCTGGGCACGCGCGCCGCGCACGCCGGAAGCGACGCGCTGCACGTTGAGCCCGGACCACGAGATGCTCGGCGCGACCTGGAACGCACGCGAGTCGGCACCGCCGAAGTCGTTGCTGCGGCCCGCGAGGAAGCCGATGAAACCGCCCAGCGAGATATGGGGGAAGTAGTCGGCCTTGGCGACGCCGATGCGCGCATTCGCGGCGGCAAGCTGGCGCTCGGCGATCCGGATGTCGGGACGGCGCTGCAGCACTTCGTCGGCGCCGCCGATGGCCAGGCTGACGTCGATCGGCTTGAAGGTCGCGGGTGACAGATCGACGTCCAGTTCACCCGGTCGCGAACCGAGAAGCACCGCGATGCGGAACGTATCGGCCTGTGCCTGGGTCTCGAGCACCGGCAGCTGCGCCTCGACCGCCGCGAGGCGTGCCCTGGCGCTGGCCAGATCCTGCTCGGCACCGGTGCCGACCTCCACGCGTGCGTTGATCACCTTCAGTGAATCGCGCTGGTTGGCGATGTCGCGGTTGGCCACATCGATCCGCAGCTGCGTGCCGCGCAGGTCGAAGTAGTTGCGTGCGACTTCGGCGAACAGCGTGACCTGAGCATCCTGCAACGAGGCTTCGCCCGCGGCGGCATCGGCGCGAGCCGCCTCGACCGAGCGCCGGACGCCCCCGAACAGGTCGAGCTCCCACGATGCATCGAAGCCCGCCTGATACTGCGTCACCGTCGTGCGCTGATCGGTGAAGCCCGGCTGCTGCGCACGCGTGCGCTGGTACGAGGCAACGGTTTCCACGTCGGGAATCTGCTGCGACTTCGCGGTACCCAGCGCGGCACGCGCCTGATTCAGCCGGGCCATCGCGATACGCAGGTCCGGCGCGCCCTTCGCCGCGCGGACGATCAGCGCATCGAGCGTCGGATCGCCGAACTGCTTCCACCACTGCGCCTGCACGTCACCATGGTTCTGGTGCGTGGCGTCGACGCCTTGCAGGGTGACCGGCGCTTCCTTCGGCGCGTGGTAATCGGGGCCCACGCTCGCGCACCCGGCGAGAACGAGGGCCGCGAACAGGGCCGTACTACGGAACATGACTTTCATGAATTACGACTCCCGGGCCGCGTTGTCGAGGAGACGGCGTTCGCGGCGCGCGTTGCGGCGAGCCTCGGAGCGTTCGTTCCAGGCGCGGATCAGCACATAGAAGAGCGGGGTGAAGATCAGGCCGAAGAAGGTCACGCCCAGCATGCCGGCGAACACCGCCACGCCCATCGCATGACGCATCTCCGCACCCGCGCCGTGCGAGGTCACCAGCGGCACCACGCCCATGATGAAAGCGAACGAGGTCATCAGGATCGGGCGCAGTCGCAGGCGGGCGGCTTCGAGAACTGCATCCACACGGTTCATGCCACCGATCTCCGCCTCTCGGGCGAACTCGACGATAAGGATCGCGTTCTTACAGGCCAGGCCCACGAGAACGATCAGGCCGATCTGGGTGAAGATGTTGTTGTCACCACCGGTCACGATCACACCGACGATCGCGGACAGCAGCACCATCGGCACGATCAGGATCACGGCCAGCGGCAGGCTGAGGCTTTCGTACAGCGAGGCCAGCACGAGGAAGACGAGCAGGACGGACAGCGGGAACACCAGCACCGCGGTATTGCCGGCGAGGATCTGCTGGTAGGTAAGCTCGGTCCACTCATAGGTCATGCCGTTGGGCAGGTTGGCCTGGACGAGCTTCTCCATCGCGGCCTGAGCCTGACCCGTGCTGTAGCCCGGCGCCGCGCCACCGTTGATTTCGGCGGTGGGATAACCGTTGTAGTGCTGCACACGATCCGGGCCGTTGGTCTGGCGTACGGTGAGGAACGAACCCAGCGGCACGAGGTCGCCCGCGGCGTTGCGCGTCTTCAGCCCCACGATGTCGGACGGCTCATGACGGAACGACGGTTCGGCGGACACGTTCACCTGATAGGTGCGACCGAAGCGGTTGAAGTCGTTGACGTAGAGCGAACCGAGGTACGCCTGCATGGTCTGGAACACGTCGCCAAGGTCGATACCTTCCGACTTCGCCTTCTCGCGATCGATGTCGGCGTCGAACTGCGGCACGCTCACCTGGAAACTGGTGAACAGGTGCGCGAGCTCCGGTGTCTTCTGGCTGGCGGCGATGATGCCCTGGGTCTGCTTGTACAGCTCCTCGAAGCCCAGGTCGCCACGATCCTCGATCTGCATGCGGAAGCCGCCGATCGTGCCGAGGCCGTTGACCGGCGGCGGCGGGAAGATGGCGATGTACGCGTCCTGGATGCCGGCGAACTGGCCGTTGAGACGAGCCGCGATCGCCTCGGCCGACAGATCGGCGGAACGACGTTCCTCGAACGGTTTGAGCGTGACGAACACGATGCCCGCGTTGGTGCTGTTGGTGAAGCCGTTGATCGAAAGGCCGGGGAACTGCACCGCGCTTTCGACGCCCGGATCCTTCAGGGCGATATCGCCCATGCGGCGGATCACGCCTTCGGTACGATCCAGCGAGGAGGCATCCGGCAACTGCGCGAACGACACGAGATACTGTTTGTCCTGGGTCGGGACGAAACCCGTCGGCGTCTTCGCGAAGCCGAGCACGCCGAGGGCGACGAGACCGGCGTAGAGCACCAGCACGACCGCCGAGAAGCGCAGGATCTTCTGTACACCGCCGACATAGCCGTGCGATGCGCGGTCGAAGCCACGGTTGAACGGCCGGAACAACCAGCCGAGGCTGCGCTCCATCCAGATCGTGAGCTTGTCTTTCGGCTCGTCGCGGCCCTTCAGCAGGATCGCGGAGAGCGCCGGGCTCAGGGTCAGCGAGTTGAAGGCCGAGATCACCGTCGAGATGGCGATGGTCAGGGCGAACTGGCGATAGAACTGTCCGGTCAGACCGCTGATGAAGGCGGCCGGCACGAACACCGCGCAGAGCACGAGCGCCGTCGCCACGATCGGACCCGTAACTTCGGTCATCGCCTGACGTGTCGCCATCTTCGGGTCGAGACCGTGCTCGATGTGTCGCTCGACGTTCTCCACGACCACGATCGCGTCATCGACGACGATGCCGATCGCCAGCACGAGGCCGAACAACGACAGCGCATTGAGCGAGAAGCCGACCAGGTACATCACGGCGAAGGTGCCGATCAGCGATACCGGTACCGCCACGAGCGGAATGATCGATGCACGCCAGGTCTGCAGGAACAGGATGACGACGAGCACCACGAGAACGATCGCTTCGAACAGCGTATGCACGACCGCTTCGATGGAGCCGCGCACGAACACCGTGGGATCGTAGACGATCGAGTAATCGACGCCCTGCGGGAAATCCTTCTTCAGCGTCGCCATCTCGGCACGCACTTCGTCCGAGATCGCGATCGCGTTCGAGCCCGGACGCTGGAAGATCGGGATCGCGACCGCCTCGCGGTTGTTCAGCAGGCTGCGCAGCGCATAGTTGTTCGAGCCGAGCTCGACACGGGCGACGTCGCGCAGATGCGTGACCGAGCCCGACGCGTCGCTGCGCACGATGATGTTGAGGAAGTCGTCCTCGGTCACCAGCCGGCCGCGCGTGTTGATGTTGACCTGGAACGCGTTCGAGTTCGGACCGGGCGGCGCATTCAGCGAGCCCGCGGCGACTTCGATGTTCTGCTCGCGTACGGCCTTGATCACGTCACCCGTGGTCAGGTTACGGATGGCCAGCTTTTCCGGGTTCATCCACACGCGCATGCTGTATTCGCCGGCGCCGAACAGCTGGACGTCACCCACGCCGTCGAGACGGGCGAGCTGGTCCTTGATGCGCGTACGCGCATAGTTCGACAGGTAGAGCATGTCATAGCGGTGATCGGGCGAGGTCAGATGCACGACCATGGTCAGGTCGGGCGAGCTCTTCGTCGTCGTCACGCCGAGACGTTGCACTTCTTCCGGCAGACGCGGCAGGGCCTGCGCGACGCGGTTCTGCGTCTGCACCTGCGCGTTGTCGAGGTCGGTACCCAGGGCGAAGGTGACGGTGAGGGTCATCTGGCCGTCGCTGGTCGCCTGCGAGGAGGTGTACAGCATGCCTTCCACGCCGTTGATCTGCTCTTCGAGCGGCGTAGCGACGGTCTCGGCGATGACCTTCGGGTTGGCACCCGGGTAGCTCGCCTTGACCACGACGGTCGGCGGAACGACCTCCGGGTATTCGCTGATCGGCAGTTTGAACACGGCGATACCGCCCGCGATCAGGAACAGCACCGACAGCACGCCCGCGAGGATCGGGCGGTTGACGAAGTATTGGGCGATTTTCATGGTGGATCAGTCCTGGTTCTGCGCCACGCTGTCGACGCCGGCCGGACGGTTGGCGGCGACGTTGCGCAGGCCCTCCGGTACCAGCGAGGCCATCGCCACGCGCTTCGCATTCACTTCGACGCCGGGGCGTACGTGCTGGAGGCCGTTGACGATGACGACGTCGTCGGCATTGAGGCCGGTATCGACGACACGCAGGCCGTCGACCAGTGCGCCCGTGGAAATGCGGCGGTACTCGACCTTCTTGTCCTTGCCCAGCACGTAGACGAACTTGTTGCCCAGATCGGTGCCGACCGCCTTGTCGTCGATCAGCGCGCGCGGCTGGGTGTTGCCGCTGCGCAGTTCGACGCGGGCGAACAGGCCGGCCGTATAAGCGCCGTCCGCGTTCGGGAACACCGCACGCAGGCGGATCGTGCCGGCGCCGGCGCGGATCTGGTTGTCGACGAAGTCGATCTTCCCGGCGTGCGGATAGCCGGTCTCGTCGGCCAGGCCCATTTCGACCTCGGGCGCGTGACCGCTCTGGCGGCGCAGGCGATCGAGCTTGAGGAAGGTCTGCTCATCGACATCGAAGTAGACGTACATCGGATCGACGGTGACCACGCTGGTCAGCGTGTCGCTGGGCGTCACGAGGTTGCCGGCGGTGATCTGCGCGTTGCTGACCTTGCCGTCGACCGGGGCGCGAACCTCGGTGAACGACAGGTTGAGGCGGGCGTTATCGAGTGCGGCCTGCACCGAGGCGGCCTGCGCTTTGGCGCTGGCGGCCGCGGTATCGAGACGGTCGGCCTCTTCCTGCGAGACGGCATGCTGCTGGACCAGTTTGGCGCCGCGGGCCGCGTTGGCGTCGGCATTCTTGGCTTCAGCGCGCGCCTGCGCGAGGTTGGCGGCCAGACGGTCGGACTCGGCCTTGTAGGGACGGGGGTCGATGGTGAAGAGCAGATCGCCCTTCTTCACCGAAGCCCCTTCGCGAAAATGCACCGAGTCGATGTAGCCACTGACGCGCGGTTTGATCTGGATCGAGTCGACCGCCTGAATGCGGCCTGTGAAGGCGCTGGCATCGGACACCGGGCGCAGGAGGACCTGGGCTACCGTGACTTCGGGCGCCGGCATGGCCGGGGCGGGCTCGGCGGCATGGGAGGGCAGGCCGCCGCTGCTCAGCCACAGCGCGGAGGCGATGGCGACAGCAAGTGCGGACGAACCGAACAGGAGTTTCTTTTTCATGACGGGGTCCTTGAAGAGCGTCGAAACGTAGGCTGGAGGTCGTGCGGCGGCGCAGCGTACGACCTCAAGCGCGCTCGAGGTCAAGCCGGTCTCACCCAGGCGACGTAATCTAGGTCTTGCCCGTCAAGCGAAAAATGGGTCTACAATCACCTCGCCTGTGACGCCCAGTCACGAATGACCGTCCCCGGAGTCGACGATGGAAGACTTTTCAGCGATCAGCGTTTTCGTCCGCGTAGTGGAAGCCAAGAGCTTTTCTTCCGCGGCGCAGCATCTGGAAATGACCCCGTCGGGCGTCAGCCGGGCGATCTCGCGACTCGAGGAGAGCCTCGGTGCACGACTGTTCTTCCGCTCGACACGTTCGCTGCGGTTGACCGACGATGGGTCCGCGTTCTACTCCCGATGCAAGGAGATCCTCGCGGACCTCACTGAAGCCACCGAGGCGCTCGGGTATGCGAAAACCAAGCCGGCCGGCAAGCTCAGGGTGGCGGCGTCATCGGCGGTGGGCCGGGCCGCGCTGATACCCAATCTGGCCGAGTTCGAGCAGCGTTTCCCGGACATTCGTCTGGAATTGACGATGTGCGACTTTCCCTTCGACCTGAATGAGGAAGGGTTCGATTGCGCGATCCGGATGGGCGAGCTGGCCGATTCCAGCCTGATCGCACGGAAGATCGGCCACTTCAGCAACGTGTTGTGCGCGGCGCCGTCGTATCTGGCGCGCCATGGGACACCGACCAGCATCGAGGATCTCAAGGCCCACCGCACGGTCAACTTCGTGCATCCCAGCACGGGCAAGCCGTACCAGTGGCAGTTCGATTCGCCGAGTGGCCGGGTCGCCGTCGATGTCGATGCGCACATGCTCATCAATGACGGCGAGTCGGTGATCCAGGCGGCGGTCGCGGGCCTCGGCATCATCCAGGCACCGCATTGCCTGGCGGCCACCGCCCTGCAGAAGGGCGCGCTCGAAATCATCATGTCGGACACGATCTCCACCGGTTCCAACCTGTGGATCGTGTACCCGCAAAAGCGTCACCTCTCCGCGCGCGTGCAGGCCTTCATCGAGTGGACCAGCGAGCTGTTCCAGCGGACCAGCACGCCGCAGTGCAAGCTGCTCGAACAGCAGGAAGCCGAACTGGCGCGGTTGCGTGCGACCCCGCCGGTGGAGCGTATCGCGGCTGTTGCGTGAGGTTTTGTTGCGGGAAAGCATGGCCGGCGGGGCTGGCTCCTACAGGATTCGCGGACCCGGCGGGCGTGCCGCAGCCCTGTAGGAGCCAGCCCTGCTGGCGAAAAGCCAACGAAGCGGCATAGCCATGCCCCGGCTAGCCGTCAACCTCCAGCCGGCAGGAACAGCAACAGCGCAATCCCCAGCACGATCCGGTAAATCGAGAACACCGTAAACCGGTGTGAGCGGATATACCCCAGCAGCCACTTCACCGCGACGAACGCGACAATCGTCGACACGACGAAAGCCACCGCCAGTCCGGTCCAGTCCTCGCCGGCCGCGCCGCCGTGCGTGAAGGTCTTCAGCAACTCGTAGCCGGTCGCCGCATACATGGTCGGGATGCCGACGAGGAACGCGAACTCGGTAGCGGCCGCGCGATTGGTGGTGCCGCCCAGCATGGCCACGAAGATCGTGGACGCCGAACGTGACGTACCGGGGAAAATGCCGGCGACCATCTGCGCCAGGCCGACCAGAATGGCGACACGCCAGCTGACGAACACCTGATCGGGCCGATTGGCAGCCACTTTCTCGGCCACCATCATCCAGATGCCGCCGATGATCAGCGCCCATGCGATCGGCGTGATCGTCTCTGGGAGCTTGAACCCGAACTTGGTGACGATCAGGCCGAGCACCGCGGTGATCAGGAAGGCTACGCCCAGCTTCAATATGTAATCACGCGTCTCCGGACGACGCCAGTTGGTCAGCAGGTTCCAGATCGTCCGCCAATAGATGAACGTCACGGCGAGGATCGCACCGGCCTGAATGGCGACATTGAACAGGTCGGAGCGCGCGCCGAGCCAGCGTTCGGCGATGAGCAGGTGACCGGTGCTGGAGATGGGCAGAAATTCGGTGATCCCCTCGACGATGCCGAGGAGGATGTCGCTGATCAGGTCATTCACGGGCGGGGAAATCCGGTGGTCGAGCAGGTCCCCTAGCTTAGCCGCACCGCAGCACGAATCCGTGCGACTTGCTTCACTCAATGAACCGTCACGCGTTGCCCACGTCAACCACTGTTAATTTTCGGCGACGCAGCAAGGGCATGTCATCGCCCTTCGCAAGAAATTTCACACGGATTCGACATGCACACATTCCTCCGGCTCCGCCGTCGAACCGGCGGGCTACGCATTGGCGTACTTGTCGCGGCGCTTGCGGTCGCCGCCTGCGCGCCCGCCGTGCGTCCTCCGGCCTTCGTTCCGCGCGACGAAGTACCTGTCGCCGGGCTGCCCACGTCCCAGGCGGGATGGCCGCAGCCTGAGTGGTGGAAACGGTACGACGACGCACAGCTCGATCGTATCGTCGACCTCGCCATGCGCGGCTCGCCCAACATGGAGCAGGCCGAAGCCCGATATCGGGCGGCGCTCCGCGCCGTGGATGCCTCGAAGGCGGAACTGAACCCGCAGGTACGCGGGCTTCTGAATGGCGGGCACGGGTACAACGACGTGTCCCTGCAGGGTCAGGCACCCGGTGCCGCCGGAAACGCTCAGGGGTTTCAGCTGAATCCCGGCAAGAGCTGGAGCAACAGCGGCGCCGCAGGGGCGCTCGCGACGTGGGACCTCGACCTGTGGGGCAAGCAGAAGGCCGCGGTCGAGGCAGCCGTCGGCCAGGCCCGTGCCGCCGAGGCCGAGCGGGCCTCCGCGGCGACGTCGCTGCAGTACAACGTCGTCAACACCTACTTCGACTGGCAGGCGCAGCAGGCGCGCCTCGCCGTCGCCCGCCATGCATCCGACAGTTCGTCGCAGTACCGCGAACTGGTCGAACTGCGTGTGCATGGCGGTCTGGACGATCCGACCACCCTCGATCAGGCCGATGCGCAGCTCGCGCAGACGCGGCAGAACGTGGCGCAGCTGGAAGGCGCCGCAAGTCTGGATCTCGTCCAGCTCGCCGCGTTGGCCGGCGTATCGCCGAAGGACCTGGGTAACCTCACGCCGTCGCCGCTGCCCACGCCCGATACGCGGCTGCCCGACGACGCCCGGCTGGGTCTGCTCGCACGGCGGCCCGATATCGCAGCGGCGCGATGGCAGATCGAAGCCTCGTCGAAGAACATCGACCAGGCGCGCAAGGCGTATTACCCCGACGTGAGCCTTATGGCGCTGGGTGCCTTCCTGCGTACCTATCCGGATCTCGGATCGGGAACGCGGACCGACCTGACGCTGGGCAACATCGGCGCATCGGTACAGCTGCCGATCTTCAGTGGCGGCCGCCTGCGTGCGCAGTTCGAGAATGCGCAGGCCCAGCTCGACAGCGCCGTGGCGCAGTACGACGGGGCCGTTGTGCAAGCGGCCGGCGATATCGCGCAAGGTGTCGCCACGCTGCAGATGCTGGATAACCAGCGCGTGCAGGTCGACCGGCAGTACGACGCCAGCGCCGCGCAGAAGGCCAAAGCCGCCGACCGTCGGTCCAAAGGCCTGATCGACGACCGCACCTGGCTCAATGCCGACATGCAGCTGGACCAGCAGCGCGATGCGCGCCTGCAGCTCACCAGCCAGATGCTTTCCGCCAATCTTTCCCTCATCCACGCGCTCGGCGGCGGTTACCACGCCGACGACCTGCCCGATCTTCCGGCCGCCGCCGCCGGCAAGGACTCCCCGCGATGACCATTGAAAACGACGATCAGCGCGAAGGCGCCGAAGGCGGCCTGACGCCGCAGCCGTACAAGTACCGCTACAAGTACCTGCACAAGTATGGTGACGAATCGCCGCGTGGCGAGCGCGACGACGATGGCCGTCACGACGGCGACGATGACGAGAAGAAGCCTCAGGACAAGCCCGACGGCAAGGACGACGAGAAGAAGGACGCCGATAAAAAAGACGGCGACAAGGACAAGGACGGAAAGGACAAGGACGACAAAGACAAGAAGGACGAGGACCCGAAGGCGAAGCGCAAGAAGGTCATCATCCTTTCCATCATCGCCGCGGTCTTCATCCTCGCCGGCCTGGCATGGCTGCTTCTCTACATCTTCGTGCTGTCACAGCGCGAGACGACCGACGATGCCTATGTGAAGGGCGATATGGTCACGATCTCCTCGCGCATCGCCGGTACGGTGGTGGAGGTGGGCGTGGAAGAAACCGAGCGCGTCCATCAGGGTCAGGTGCTGATCAGGCTCGACCCCGTCGATGCGAAGGTGGCCCTGATGAACGCCGAAGGCCAGCTCGCCCAGGCCGTGCGTGAAGCACAGGCCAGGATGCAGCAAGCCAATCAGGCCGATGCCGCGATCCCGCAGCGCCGCGCGCAGTATGAGCAGGCACGTGACGACTACAACCGTCGCCACCCGCTGCTCGAGCGGCGCGCCGTGTCGGCCGAAGAAGTCGACACCGGCAAGCGCCAGATGCAGCAGGCCAAGGCCGCGCTGGATGCCGCGGAGCGCGAAGCCGCGGCCGCGCACGCGCAGGTCGATGGCACCACCATCGAGAACTACCCCGCGGTGATTCAGGCGCGTTCGCAGTTCCGTAACGCATGGGTCAACAACGGGCGCAATGCGATCGTCTCTCCGATCGAAGGCTATGCCGCCCGTCGCCAGGTACAGGTCGGCCAGCGTATTCAGCCGGGCCAGGATCTGCTCACCGTCGTGCCGCTCGCCGACCTCTGGGTGGATGCGAACTTCAAGGAGACCCAGCTCGAGCACATCCGTATCGGCCAGCCGGTGAAGCTGACGACGGACATGTATTCGGACGTGGAATATCACGGCAAGGTCGTCGGTCTGAATGCGGGCACCGGCAGCGCTTTCTCGCTGCTGCCCGCCGAGAATGCGACCGGCAACTGGATCAAGGTGGTACAGCGTCTGCCCGTGCGCGTGGCGATCGACGCGGAGGACCTCCGCAAGCATCCGCTGCGGATCGGTCTGTCAACCGACGTGAACGTCGATACGCACGACCGCGATGGCCGTGTGCTGTCTGACACGATCCGCAGCAAGCCTCTGGCCAGCACCAACGTCTATGAGGAGGAGATGGGCGAAGCCGACCAGCGCGCCGAACAGATCATCCGCGAGAACACCGTGGATACGACGCCTAAGCCGGTCCCGGCGAAGCGCGGCGGCTGATCGATGGCTGGGCAGAACGGCAACGGCGCATCCCGGCCGCCGCTCACCGGCGGTGCGCTGGTCCTGCTCACCGCGGGCGTGGCGCTCGCCACGTTCATGGAGGTGCTCGACATCTCCATCGTCAACGTGTCGGTGCGCACCATCGCCGGCAACGTAGGCGTGAGCAGCAACGAAGGCACGATGGCGATCAGCGCCTACTCCATGGCCAGCGCGGTGATGCAACCGCTGACCGGCTGGGTGGCGCGTCGCTTCGGTGAAGTGCGGACCTTCATGGTGTCGGTGATGCTGTTCGTCGTGTTTTCCGCACTCTGCGGATTTTCCACGTCGATGCCGATGCTGATCGTGTTCCGCCTCCTGCAGGGCGCGGTGTCGGGTCCGATGGTCCCGCTTTCGCAGACGCTGCTGCTCAACAACTACCCCGTCGCGAAGCGACCTATCGCGCTGGCGCTTTGGGCAATGACCGTGGTGGTCGCGCCGGTCTTCGGCCCGATTCTCGGTGGCTGGATTACCGACAACTACCACTGGTCGTGGATCTTTTTCATCAACATCCCGGTCGGCATCTTCGCGGTCGTCGTCACCTATGCGCTGCTTCGCGACCGCGAGTCGAAAGTCACGAAGATGCCTATCGACGCGGTCGGCCTGTTCCTGCTGGCCGTCGGCGTGGGCTGCCTGCAGTTCATGCTCGACAACGGCAACGACGACGACTGGTTCAGTTCGACGACCATCGTCGTACTCGCCATCGTGTCGCTGGTCTGCATCACCTTCCTGGTCGCATGGGAGCTGATGCACAAGCATCCGGTGGTGGAGCTGCGCCTGCTGGGCCGGCGAAACTTCTTCGTGGGTGTGCTGTGCCTTTCGCTGGGCATGTTCGCCTTCTTCGGCGGTACGGTGGTCATGCCGATGTGGGTCCAGGAGGTACTCGGCTACACGGCCACCTGGGCGGGCTTCGTCGTCGCTCCCATCGGCATCCTGGCTATCGTGCTGTCGCCTATCGTCGGCGTGTTCCAGAGCAAGTTCGACCTGCGTCTGCTCAATACGATCGGCTTCGCGGTGTTCGCTGCCGCATCGTTCTATATGTCGACGCTCAGCACGAACGCGCCGTACAGCGAGCTGGCCATCCCGCGGCTCTGCATGGGTGCGGGTATCGCGCTGTTCTTCGTGCCAGTGAACCAGATCATCCTCTCGGGCATGCCCGATGAGGAGGTCGCAAGCGCATCCGGGTTGTCGAACTTCTTCCGCACGCTGGCAGGCAGCATCGCGACGGCCGTGAGTACGACGATGTACTCCCATCGCACGACGTATCACCACGCGGTGCTGTCGGAGAACGTCGTCGAGGGCAGCCGCACGACGACGGAGTACCTCGATCGCTTCCAGGCACTTGGCGTGCAGGGCCCGACCGCCAACGCGGCGCTCAACCGCATCGTCGACATGCAGGCGGCGACGCTGGCGGTCAATGACGTGTTCTGGGTCTTCGGCCTGATCTTCGGTCTGGCGATGATCGCCATCTGGTTCGCGAAACCGCCTTTCGCGTCTGGCGGTACACCCGGACACTGAGGGTCCGGGCTGTCGCCAGCAGGCGGGGCTCCTACGAGCAGGCTGGCTCCCGCCACTGCCGACGTCCCGAGGTCAGGGCTGCTGGGGATGCTCCGGTGGGAGCCAACCCTGTCGGCGATATCATGTCGCCGAAAAGTCCAGCGTTTCAGTAAGATCACCAGCCGCCGGTCCACCCGCCGCCACCATCGCATCCTCACGCATCTTCAGCCCCGGCAGCTTCTCGAGCTTGAACCGGCGCGTCAGGAAGCGGGCGATGGATCCGGTGTCATAGATCGTGTGCTCGACGTGGCCCTTCTTCGCATACGGCGACACGACCAGCGCGGGAATGCGTGTTCCCGGACCCCAGCGATCGCCCTTGGGCGGAGCGACGTGATCCCACCAGCCGCCGTTCTCATCGAAGGTGATCACCACCAGCATGTTCTTCCACTGCGGGCTCTTGCGCAGCGCATGTACGACGTTGGCGATATGACGATCGCCGGCTTCCACGTCGGAGTAGCCGGCATGCATGTTGAGGTCGCCTTGCGGCTTGTAGAACGCCACCGGCGGCAGCTTCCCAGCCGCGATGTCCGCAAGAAAATGATTCGTCGCCGCCGTCTCGCCAAGACCGCCATCGCGCAGATGCTTCTTGCGCGCTTCGGTTCCCGGAGCCAGTGTCACGAAGTAATTGAGCGGCTGGTGATGTGGCTGGAAGTTCGGCGTCTGCGGGAAGCTGGCATCGTCACCGTCGCCCTTACCGTCGAGCGCGGCCTGGAAGCCGCCGCCATACCAGGCCCAGTCGACATTCTTCGCCGAGAGTACGTCGCCGATGTGTTTATGCTTCTGCGGCACCAGCGTGTTGGCGCTGGTGGCGTCGGCAAGCAGCGGATTCTTGCGATCGACGTTGAAGCCCGGCGAATAGGGCGGACCGATGGTGTTCACCGCCCAGAAGTCCGGGGTCAGCGTATTGTGGTGCGCGAATTTGGGTTTGCCATCCATCGCGCTCTTCGGCGATTCCTCGTCCATCTTCAGGCGATGGTCGAGCGGGTCGCCGCTTTCGGTGACCGCGATGTTGAACTGCGCGGGGCTCTTGTCGGCGTCCGGATAGAACGGCGGTTGCGCGGCGACGAGGTACTGGTGGTTGAGGAACGAACCGCCAAAGGCACCCATGAAGAAGTTGTCGCACAAGGTGAATTGCGAGGCGATATTCCACAGGCGCAGGTGCACGGGCGCGCTGGCATAGTGCCCCATGGTCAGCGCACCGTTGTCACCCCACGCGACGAAGCCGTCGTTCTTGCCGCCGTTGATCTGCAGCTGGTTGTTATAGAACGCGTGGACGAGATCGCGCGTTACCAGACCGTGCGGCAGCGGGGTGCCGTCGCCGGTGTGGAGTGCCCACGGCGCGTTCGGCAGGCCGGTAATGTCCTTTTCGCCGATCTTGTACGTTTTATGGTCGACGACCTGCTCGTGCGGCACGAGCCCGCCCCAGATGGGTGGCAGGGTCTTCAGCGGGGCCCCGTCGCGGTCCCGCTGGATCAGACGTTCTGGCGGAACCTCGCTCAGCGGCTGCTGCAGACCGGGGAAGTCCCCGAACAGATTGTTGAAGCTGCGGTTTTCCGCGTAGATCACGACCACGTTGTCGATGTGCTTTTCGAGCAACGTATCCAGTGCGGCACCGGTCGGCGCAGGGCCAGCCGCCTTCTTGCCGGCCGCGGTCACCTCGCTTGCGCCACCCAGCGCGAGCATGGCGCCGGTCGTGGCCATGCCGCCCAGCAACCGGCGTCGCGCGGCGTCCGGGGTGTCGTTATCGGTTTTCTTGGTCATGGAGCGGCTCTGCGTGCGCCGGCCCGGGGAAAGGCGGCGGTGTGGGAGGGGCGAGGCCCCCGCTAGGGACCGAAGCGTAAACGATGCGGGCGGCGCGGGAAAACGCGACGGCATCGGAAACGACGGGCGAACGCTCGCGGACCCAGGATCGATGAAGGCGGATCGGCCGGAATGGTGCGTGAGCGAGAACGATGCACCATGATGGTGCATTTGCACATCTTCCTCACACCCGTTCTATGATGGGAGAGCTTGATTCCGGCGCCCCGTCGATGGCGGACACGCTGGCATAGCGATTGCTTTACGCATTCCGCCCACACCCATTTCGAGGTTTGTATGTCCGCCGCTTCCAAAGTGCTGAACCTGATCCAGGACGAGGAAATCGAGTTCGTCGACCTGCGCTTCGCCGACATGCTCGGCAAGCACCACCACGTCACGTTCCCCGCCCACGCCATCGACGAGAGCACGTTCGAAGACGGCAAGATGTTCGACGGCTCGTCGATCGCCGGCTGGAAGGGCATCAACGAGTCCGACATGGTCCTCATGCCGGATCCGGAAACCGCCCACCTCGACCCGTTCAGCGCCCACAAGCAGCTGATCGTGCATTGCGACGTGCTCGAGCCGAGCACCATGCAGGCTTACGGTCGCGACCCGCGCTCCATCGCCAAGCGCGGCGAAGCCTTCCTGAAGTCCACCGGCATCGCCGATACCGCCTTCTTCGGCCCCGAACCGGAGTTCTTCATCTTCGACTCGGTCCGCTGGCAGAACGACATGGGCCGCGTGTTCTACGAAATCGGCTCCGAAGAAGCGGCCTGGTCGTCGCGCTACAAGTACGACGGCACCAACAGCGGCCACCGTCCGGGCGTCAAGGGCGGCTATTTCCCGGTCAGCCCGGTCGACAGCCTGGGTGACCTGCGCGCCGACATGTGCAAGGTGCTCGAGTCGCTCGGCCAGGTGGTCGAAGTGCATCACCACGAAGTCGCCAACGCGGGCCAGTGCGAGATCGGCACGCGCTTCAACACCCTGGTGAAGAAGGCAGACGAACTGATGACGATGAAGTACGTCATCAAGAACGTCGCCCACCAGCAGGGCAAGACGGTGACCTTCATGCCGAAGCCGATCGTCGGCGACAACGGCTCGGGCATGCACGTGCACCAGTCGCTGTCGAAGAACGGCGAGAACCTCTTCGCGGGCGACCTCTACGGTGGCCTGTCGCAGACGGCGCTGTGGTACATCGGCGGTATCTTCAAGCACGCCAAGGCCATCAACGCGTTCGCGAATTCGACGACCAACAGCTACAAGCGTCTGGTCCCGGGCTTCGAAGCGCCGGTCATGCTCGCCTACTCGGCGCGTAACCGTTCGGCATCCTGCCGTATCCCGTACGTGTCGAGCCCGAAGGGTCGTCGTATCGAAATCCGTTTCCCGGATCCGATGCAGTCGGGCTACCTGACCTTCACCGTGCTGATGATGGCCGGCCTCGACGGCATCCTGAACAAGATCGACCCGGGTGCACCGGCCGACAAGGATCTCTACGATCTGCCGCCGGAAGAAGAGAAGAACATCCCGCAGGTCTGCGCCAGCCTCGACGAAGCGCTCGCCGCGCTCGACAAGGATCGCGACTTCCTCAAGGCCGGTGGCGTGTTCACCGACGACTTCATCGACGCGTACATCGCGCTGAAGATGCAGGAAGTGACCCGCTACCGCGCGAGCACCCACCCGCTCGAGTTCCAGATGTACTACGCGATCTGATCGCGAGAGCGACGTTCGGGTGAACGAAGGGGCGCCTCGGCGCCCCTTCTTTTGTTTCTCGTGGGTGAATGGGCGCGATTTTGCGAGCCGCCGCCGCCCCTTGATCGTGGCGAAACTGCCGTTAGGATGCCTGCAGTTCACTCACAGGTATCCGGCATGACAACCTCTCCGATTCGCGTGGCGGTCCTGGCCGCGTTTGCGTGGCTGGTCGGATGTGGCAGTGTCGCGACCGCCTCCGATATTCCCGTATACGGCTACACGGTGGTCCGGACCTACCCGCACGACCCGAAGGCTTTTACGGAAGGGCTGTTCTACGACGGCGGTTTTCTCTACGAGAGCACGGGCGAATACATGGGCTCGGGCGTGCGCAAGGTCCGGCTCGATACCGGTGAGGTCGCGCAGCATCTCGACACCCCGCCCGGATACTTCGGCGAAGGCATCATCGTCTCGGGCGACCACCTGTTGCAGCTGACCTGGCGCGATGGTGTCGGCTTCATCTACGACCGCAAGACCTTCGCGCCCGTGGGCAAGTTCAGCTATCCCGGCGAAGGCTGGGCGATGACGCGCGACGCGAAACATCTCTACATGAGCGATGGCACACCCACCATCCGGGTTCTCGATCCGGTCACCCTGGCGCAGACGGGTCGCATCGACGTGACAGCCGATGGCGTGCCACTGCGCATGATCAATGAACTGGAGTGGGTGAAGGGGGAGATCCTCGCCAATGTCTGGCAGACCGAACGCATCGCCCGTATCGATCCGAAAACCGGGCACGTGACCGGCTGGATCGACCTCTCGGGGCTCGTCGGCACGAGCCGCATGGATGACCCGGCCGATGACGTCCTCAACGGCATCGCCTACGACGCGGCCCACGATCGCCTGTTCGTGACCGGCAAGCGCTGGCCCGCGCTCTTCGAGATTCGACTGAAACCGAAACGTTCCCGCTGAGTGGCACCGCGGTAAACCGCGATCGCCCTCAGGTAATTACGATTCAGGCCGATCATATTCGCAAGATCTGAGGATATTCTTATATCCGTTGTATAGTCTTACGAATAACGCCCGGCTGTCCGCCGGGAGCCTCGGGAGGGGACCCGCTTGAAGACCATCATCCTCGGCGCGCTGGCGCTGATCGCTCCCGCCTACGCGCTCGCCGCCGACGTATCCGCCACCAGCTACGACTGGCGAAGCAACTGGCCGACCCATCACGTGTTCGCCGACGGCACGGATCTCGGCCTCACGCTGAAATACCAGTTCGACCTCGACCGCTTTTCGCACGACGAAGGCACCTACGAAGACGCGCAGACGAATCGCCGGAAGGAGTTCGGGTTCTTCGTACGCAAAAAAGGTGTTTACGACGCGACGGTCGTCTTCGACTTTCAGGCGAAGACCTGGCTGGATACGTTTTTTCGCGTGCAGAGCAAGGCGCTGCTCGGCGACGACTACGGCGCGCTACGCGTGGGTTTCATGAAAACGCCCGTCGGCTTCGAGGGCAACACCAGCACGGGAACGACGTCGTTTCTGGAATCCTCGCTGCCGATGCAGGCGGTGTACGCGAACCGACGCCTCGGTATCGACTGGGCTCTGACCCGCAAGCAGTACCTGATACAACTCGGTTACTACCACGGCGGCAACCTGCAGGGCGATCTCGACGGCCGCATGGTGGCAGGGCGCGCCGCATGGACGCCGCACAACTCGCCGGGCGACGTGTTACACCTTGGCCTGTCCCTTTCGCGAGAGACACCTGACGGCACGACGGACGGACGCGGGCGCTACACCCCGCCGAACATCCGTCTGCGCGCCTTGCCCGAGGCCGGCCTGATCACCCAGCGCCTCATCGATTCCGGCACGCTCAGCGTGGCCGACCATGTCGATCGCCGCGGTCTCGAGGGCCTGTGGATCGGGGGGCCGTGGTCGGTTCAGAGCGAATACCTCGACGCCCGCGTCAAGCTGGTCGACAAGCCCGCCTTCATCGCACACGGCTGGTACGCGTTCGGCAGCTGGGTGGTCACCGGCGAATCGCGCACCTATAACAGCGGCAACGTCGCCGATGTCGTTCCGAAGGGGCCCTGGGGCGCACTCGAATTCCTCGTTCGTTACAGCACGCTCGACCTCGACGACGGCCCGGTGCTGGGCGGCACCGAGCACGACTGGACGTTCGGTGCGAACTGGTACATCACGAAATACCTGAAACTCCAGGGCAACTACGTCAGGGCGACCAGTGACCGGCGCGACCTGCGAATCGACCCGCACATCGTCGAGGTGCGCGCTCAGATCATGTTCTGAGCGCGCTTTCCCGATCAGAGCCGTGCGTCATCCCACTCATACGACGCCATGAGATCTTCGTAAGGCTCGCCGGGCACGAACGCGCACGCCGTCTCCCTGTCCGGGCCTTCGGGGAGTCGGCCCTCCAGGAGATACGCCATGGCGGCTTTCTCCACGCACGGTGTCGCGGACTGAGCCAGCAGGCCGTGCTGTGAACTGCCCTTCGCGACGACGAGCCGACTGGAAGGGAATCGGGCGAGCATCGCGCGCGCACCGATCAGTGGCGTCGATGCATCATGCTCGGACTGGATCAGCAGGAAGGGAGCACGCGTTTCGAGCACGCCGAAGTCGGGGCTGCGCGCGACCCGCGCCGGCCAGGCCGCACAGGTCAGCTGGTCGAAAATCTGCGAGCCGTCAGCCTCGGTGTAAGTGAATGCATCGCGGTCCGCGCGGGCGCGAATCTTCTCCTGCATCAGCTCCCAGGGTTCGTCGTTGCACATCACCGCGAGGTTGAGCCACTCGCCGTGACGGTCGACCAGCGAGTCATGCCGATGCGCGTTGCCGTGGCGCCCCCGGACCTGGCCCGCCACGGTGCTCGCACCACGCTGGGTGAGCTCCAGCGCGGCCTGTCGTATCGCACCGTCTGTCGCGGCATCGAGGCTGAACCGGTTGGCAGCCGCCAGACTCTGCAGGCTTCGCCAGTTGCGCCAGCCGGATGCCTTGACCCACCTGTCCATCGTCATCGCGGCGGCGAGATGGGCGGGACTGATCAGCGCATCGTGCCATGCGGGCCTCAGCTCGTCGGCGAAGCCACGGATCGCGCCCTGGAGTTCGCCGGCATCGCTTACCTGCCCATAGCGCCATGGCTCGTGCAGGATGGGAGCCAGCACGCGTTTTTCGAAGGCATCCTGCTGCGCGTCATTCGTCAGCTCCATGGCGGTGCGGTAGCCGCGGTGAAACATCAGAGACGAGTCGAGCAGCATCCTGCCCATGCGCTCCGGGTAAAGTGCCGCATACGTCGCACCCACCCGGCCCCCGTACGAGATCCCGTAAAAGTTCAGCGTGTCGTCGCCCAGCGAAGCGCGGACGGCGTCCATGTCCCTTACGTGCTGCTCCGTACTGAGGTAGGCGGTTTCGGCGTGCACCGAACACGCGTTGGCTTGCGCGCGCGCATCGGCGATGGCGCGCTTCCAGTTGGCGTCGTCGCGATGTGCCGGCAGGAAGTGACGTGTCGGTGCGACCGCGTCGCACTCGTAGGTCCAGCCGCCCCGGAGTCCGCGAGGAATCACCGCGATGAGATCGAAGCGTTCGACAAGTCGCCGTCGGTCGCCGTGCAACGGATCGGACGCTTCAACCGCGCCGAACGCCGCGGCCATCGACGCGACGAAGGCCGCCGGTTGCCCGCCGGGGCCACCCACATTGACGAAGAGCGCTCCTTCGCGTTTGAACTGATCCTCGGCGGCGATCCTTACGACGCCGACTTCGATGGTGCGTCCATCCGGCCTGAGATGATCGAACGGCATCCGCGCCTTCCCGCAGTGCAGCCGCTCACCCAGTTCGGGCCAGGTGCCGCCGGTAAGTTCGGCCGGACAGCTGGCCCACGTGATGAACGGCACGCGCGCCAGCAGGGAAGGCGACGCGACGGCGCCGAGCAGCGCCAACGTCAGAGGTAACAGGGTTTTCATGATCGTCCTTGATCCGTCATCGGAATTCGTCGTGCGTTGCGGGCGTGGCCGGCGTCGACGCGGGCACCGGCGTGTGTGGCAGCGCGGACAGGGGATTCTCGTTGGTACCCTCGCAATACGACTCTCGCGACTCACTGTCGGGGAGGCTGCCGTCGAGGAGATACCGGGCCACCGTTCGCTCGATGCATTGCGATGTCGTGAAGTTGAACACGCCGTGCACCGATGAGCCGCGAGCCGTCAGAAGCCGGGCATTGGGATAGCGGTCGAGGAGATTTCTCGAACCCTCCGCTGGCGTCGCCACGTCATGCTCGGACTGGAGCAGGAGAAACGGCGGCGCCTGCTCCACACGCGTGAGGTCCGGCAATCGTGCGGTGGCATGGGGCCAGCGGGAGCACACCAGTTCTTCGAGAATGTCGTCACCGTTCGAGTGCAGGTATCGCGCGGCGCCGTTTACAGCGCGTGCACGGATCTGGTCATCGGAGAACGCCCAGCGCGAGTCGTTGCAGCCGACGGCAAGACGGACGGAATCGCCGTCCTGTCCGGCGTCGAAGCGGGGGACGGTGGGTGCCGGCGCGAAGTAATGTGCCGCCAGTTGCATCGCGGCCCAGCGGATACCGCGATCCAGCGAGGCGTCCGCGCTGAAGGTCTGGCGGCGGATACGGCCTTCGAGCTTCGACTGCGACTCAGGCTCCGCTTCGCGGATCCAGCCCGCGATCCACAACGCGGCCGCCAGCCGTGGCGTCGAGTCGAGGAAGGGATACCACATTTCCCTTGTACGTCCCGGGAGGTCGTCGAACGACGAAGTGATCGCGGACGGGTCGTCCGGGAGGCCATAAAGAACGGGATCGGCGACGATGGGCGCGAGCGCCTTCTGGAACTGCTTTCGCCGCGCCGTCTGCGTCATCTCCATCGCCGCACGGAAGTCGTGGGTAAAAAGCATGGGCGAGTCGAGCAGCATGCGACCGACACGTGTCGGGTACATGGCGGCATACCATCCCCCGACCCTACCGCCATACGAGATGCCGTAGAAATTCAGCGAGTCGTCGCCCAATGCGCGGCGGACCATGTCCATGTCGTGGACGTGTTGTTCGGTACTGATGAAGCGTGCTTCGGGTGGCGCGGCGCATGCCGACGATTGTGCGTTGGCCTCCTCGATGACTTTCCGCCAGTTGTCGTCGTCCAGGTGGCTGGGCAGGAACGCATAGCGAGGTGGTAACCCGGTGAGGCACCGGTACTCCGTGCCACCGCGAAGCCCGCGGGGAATGACGGCGATCATGTCGAAACGCTGCGCCAGACGATATTTGTCGGCGGTGTCAGGATCGTCGGGGTCTTCCTGGCTCCACCCGCGGGCGATGGCCACGAGGAGCCTTCCCGGGTGGGCTCCGGGCCCTCCGGTGTTCACGAACAGCGAACCTTGCCGCTGGTCGGCGGCGGCGGCGCGTATGCGCACGACGCCGACATCGAAAAACCGGCCGTCCGGTGCGATATGGTCAAGCGGTGCCCGCAGCGTGCCGCACTGCAATCGGTCACCCAGGGCCGTTCCGCCGGGTCCCACCAGATCGGTGGTGCAATCGGTCCAGGCGATCTGTGGGTTCGCGAAGCTGGCCAGCGGAAGCAGGGCCAGTGCGAAGGCCGTGAATCGATGTTTCATCATGGTCGTCCTTTACAGATGGAAAACGGGCCGTCATGGCCTTCAATGGGATGTCGAGCGCGGGGATGGATAGAGTCTCGGCTTCTGCCCGAACAGGCGATCGAGCCGGTCACGCCACTGCTGCACGCGAGCGGTGTCCGTGAATCGGGTCACCTGGGGTGTCGCGGATGTCGGCGCCGGCGCGCTCGCGCCATCCACCTGGCATTCGGTCAGCTGTTCGGTGGGCTTTCGCCCATCGAGCAGAAAACGGGCTCCGGTACGCTCGACGCAGGCTTCGTCGGTCAGCGTGAACACCGAGTGGCGGTCGCTGCCTCGCAGTACCAGCAACGAAGCATTGGGCAGGGCGTTGACCATCCTCAGTGCGCCGGACACCGGCGTCACCGTATCGTGCTCGGAAGCGATGATGAGGATCTGGCCCGCGCGCGCCAGTCGCTCGACGGGGGGCTTCACCGCATTCGGACCCGGCCAGAACACGCATGCGTTGACCAGGTCGCCACTGCGGGCGGCGGGGTAATCCCGCGCGTAGCGCGCAATGGTTTCGTGCCAGATACCGGCGTCGCGTGTTCCAGGTGTGTCATTGCAAGGCACGGCGACGAGCATCGCGGACATGGCCGGAAGTGGGGAAGGCGTATCGTCGGCGGCGGGGGTGTAGAGCGCCGCCAGCATGCGCGATGCTTCGGCGCGGATTCGCTGGTCGACCTCCGCGTCCGGATGAAGCACGTCCGTCGCGATTCGCGTGGCCATCGAGTCGCGGTCGAGCTCAGGCTGGACACGCAGCCACTCGGACATGGCCAGCGCCGCTTTAAGGCTTTCAGGCGAGCGGTATTCTCCCGTCCATGTCCGCTGTACGCGATAGGGCATCGTCGCGAGAACGCCGCGGACGGCGGCCTGGTCCTCGCCCAGGCCGTACAGCGCGGACGCGGCCACCGCGGGTTTGACGACGAGCCGGTCGAAGCGCTCCTGTTCCGCCTGCGCGGTAAGCAGGAAGTTTTCCTCCATGGACGAGGTGTAATCCATGGACGAGTCCAGCAACATCCGACCCACCTTGTCGGGATAGGTAGCCCCGTACCACGCGCCGAGCCACGTGCCGTACGACGTGCCAAGGTAGTTGAACGTGCTTTCGCCCAGGGCCCGACGAACGAGGTCGAGGTCGTACACGGTCTGTTCGGTGCTGATGTACGGGTGAAGCGGGTCCGCGCGACAGGCGTCCGCGAGCCGGCGTTGCAACAGGTCCCACCGGGCGATATTGCGCGGCGTGCGGTCGAGCAGGATGGAGCGGGCGTCGGGAAACTCTCCCGCGCAGGTCAGAGGCGCACTGCCCGGCATCCCCCGGGGCACCACGGCGACCAGATCGAACGCATCGGCCATGCGCTTCTTCTCGCCGTGCACGCGGTCGTCCGGCTTCGCGTGCATCCAGATCGCGGCCAGCATCGCGGCGAACTGCCTGGGATCGCCGCCGGGACCGCCCGGATTGACGAAGAGCGTGCCCTGGCGCTTCGCGGCATCCGCCGCCGCTACGCGGAGAACGCGAAGACGGATGCTGCCGTCGGCGGGACGGTGGTGATCGCGGGGAGCGCTCACCGTGCCGCAGCGTAGCCGGTCGCCGAGCAGGGTATGGATCGCCGGGTCAGCATCCTGATCCGTGCATGCCGACCACGTGATGCCCTGGGTGGCCACCGACGGCACCTGATAGACCGGTGACGGGGCGACCTGTGCGACGGCCGGGAGCGCGAACGCGGCGAGCATGCCGGCCGATGAAGCCAGCGAGCGTAATGGTGTCATGAGGACGTCCTTGGCCTGGGTGGCGGAAAAGGACGCTCACGTTAGTGAAGCGGGATGTCGGGTCGTATCAGCCTCATGCCTGCATGGGGCCGGTGCTTCCCGACGGATCATGTGGTTGCCGGCCGTCGTTCCGCTTACTGCATATGCCAGCCGTGCGAGACGAGGAGCGACTGACCGGTCAGCGCATTCGACCCGAAGCCCGCAAGGAACAGTGCGGTGTCGGCGATATCTTCCAGCGTCGTGAATTCACCATCCACCGTGTCGCGTAGCATGACATCGCGGATGACGGCGTCTTCGCCGATGCCCAGTTCCTTAGCCTGCTCGGGGATCTGCTTCTCGACCAGCGGTGTACGCACGAAGCCTGGACAGAGGACGTTGGCACGAATGCCATGGGTGGCGCCTTCCTTCGCGACGACACGCGCAAGCCCGAGCAGGCCATGTTTTGCCGCCACGTAAGGCGCCTTGAATTTCGAGGCGACGTGCGAGTGAGCCGACCCCATCAGGATGATGGATCCGCCGCGACCGGCATCGATCATCTGGCGCATGGCCGCGCGCGTGGTAAGGAACGCGCCGTCCATGTGGATGGCGAGCATCCGCTTCCAGTCGGCGAAAGCAAAGTCGACGATCGGCGCGATGATCTGCACACCCGCGTTGCTGACCAGGATATCGACCGGACCCAGTTCACGCCGCGTGCGCGCGAAGCCCTCGTCGATCTGTGCCTCATCGGTGACATCCATGGCCATGCCGATGGCGCCGTGGCCCATCGCGTCGGCCGTCTCGGCCGCCTTGTCGGCGGCGATATCGGCGACCACGACACGCGCCCCCGCGTTGGCATACGCCGTGGCGATGGCGCGACCTATACCGCTGGCGGCGCCGGTGACGAGGGCGATCTTGCCGGTGAGGTCGTGCATGGCGCGCTCCGCTTCTAGGAAGAGGGCGCCATTATGCCGATCAGGCTGGGTCGAGCATGAACGTGGCCGGTTCGCCCTGGGCGGACGAGCCCGCGATCCAGACGTGGAACTCACCCGGCTCCGCTTCGAACGTCGTGCCGTCGCGATGGGTGAAAGCGAGATCGCGGCGGGTCAGCTCGAAGGAGACTTCTTCGGAGGCACCTGGAGCGAGCAGGATCTTGCGGAACGCCTTCAGTTCACGCACGGGCCGCACGCGACTGGCGACACGATCGTGGATGTAAAGCTGCACCACCTCTTCGCCGGTGACGCCACCGGTATTGGTCACCGTGGCGGAGACGACGATGGTTTCGTCCCAGCGCACGCGGGCCTTCACGCGTGGCGCGTCGTAACCGAAGGAGGTATAGCTGAGCCCGTGGCCGAAGGGGTACAGCGCTTCGAAGGTGACTTCGCGATAGCGCGCCTTGAACGCGGGCGGCTGATCCGCCAGTTCCGGGCGGCCGGTGCGCAGGTGATTGTAAAAGTACGGCTGCTGGCCCGCGTCCTGCGGGAAACTCACCGGAAGACGCCCCGCCGGGTTGTAATCGCCGAACACGACATCGGCGATCGCCGGGCCGGTCTGCGTACCGAGGAACCACGTCACCAGAATGGCCGAGGCGCTGCGCACGGCACCGGTAAGGGCCAGCGCGCGACCGTTCTTCAGCAGGACGACGACCTGTGTACCGGTGGCGGCGACGGCCTCGGCCAGCGCCTGCTGGGCGGGCGGCACGATGATCTGCGTACGCGACTGCGCTTCACCGGAATAGACCTGCGGTTCGCCGATGGCGAGGAGAACGACGTCGGCACGTTTCGCCGCCGCGACAGCGGCATCGATGCCGCCGTCGATCGCATCTTCGATGCCGCTGCCGGCGACCACCTCGAGCGAGCCCGCATCGTCGAGAGCGGCACGCAGGCCGGCCTCGATGGTCACGTACCGAGTCTTGTCGCCGAACAACGTCCAGCAGCCTTCGATGTTGTCGACATCGGTACCGAACGGACCGATGAGGGCGATCTTCTGACCCGCCTTGCGCAACGGCAACACGCCGTCGTTCTTCAGCATCACGATCGAGCGACGCGACGCATCGCGCGCCAGCTCGTCGTGCCCGGCCCGCTTCGACGTATCCGCTTCGGCCACGGCATCGAGCGAGCGGTAGGGATTGTCGAACAGGCCGATCGCCTGTTTCACGGTGAGCACCCGACGGACGCCTTCATCCAGCACGTCCATCGGTACCTCGCCCTTTTCGACGAGGTCGGGCAGGTTCGCCGCGTAGAAGCCGCTCTGCATGCTCATGTCGACACCCGCGACGAAGGCGAGACGCGTGGCGTCGCGTTCGTCGGCGGCAAAGCCATGCGCGATCAGTTCCATGTCGGCGGTGTAATCGGAAACGACGAGGCCTTCGAAACCCCATTCACCGCGCAGGATGTCGGTCATCAGTTCGCGGTTGGCCGATGCGGGTACACCGTTGATGTCGTTGAACGCGCTCATGAAGGTCAGCGCACCGGCATCGACCGCCGCCTTGAAAGGCGGCAGGTGCACGTCGCGCAGCGTCTGCGGGGAGATATCGACGGCGTTGTATTCCATGCCGCCCGCGACCGCGCCGTAGGCGGCGAAGTGCTTCGGCGTGGCAAGCAGCGAATCGTCGGCCTTGAGGTCGGCGCCCTGGAAACCCCGCACACGCGCGGCGGAGAACGCCGAGCCCAGCACCACGTCTTCACCCGCACCCTCGGCCACACGTCCCCAGCGCTGGTCGCGCGCGATGTCCACGGCGGGAGCGAAGGTCCAGTGGATGCCGGCGGCGGTGGCCTCGACGGCCGTCACGCGCGCGGTGCGCTCGGCGAGGTCGGGCTCGAACGTGGACGCCTCACCCAGAGGAATCGGAAATACGGTGCGCATGCCATGAATGACATCGGCACCCAGCAGCAGCGGAATACCGAGGCGGCTTTCTTCCACGGCGATGCGCTGCGCCTCGCGGCCCTCGGCCGCGCCGACGCCGTTGAACAGCGAGCCCACGCGGCCCGCACGGATCTGTTCGCGAACCTCCGCCGCACCCAGCGCATTCGCTTCCGGGTTGATGTCGGGCGCGAACGGACGCAGGGCATCCGCAAAGCACCCGAGCTGGCCGACCTTCTCTTCGATGGTCATGCGGGCGATCAGGTCTTCGATGCGGGGATCACGGTTCATGGGTTCTGCCTTGAAAGCGAAGTGGACGCGTGAGGGCGCGTCAGGCGGGCAAGGATACTGGCATCGGCCCCGGAAGTGGGTACGTAAATGCCGTTACATGTAAACGATTACGTCGTTGCGCCACAATGTGTTGAGGCGCACGGATCGCGCCGCTCAGCCGGATGGAAACAAGCGGCTGACGGCCTTGGTCAGTGCCTGTGAGCCATACGGTTTGGCCAGCACGGCGCTGCGCTCATCGTCGGGAAGACCGGCCGTACCGGCATGACCCGTGGCAAAGATCACGGCCAGGTCCGGAAAGCGCTGGCGCAATGTCGCGGCGAGCTCGATGCCGGATATGCCCGGAAGCCCGACGTCCGTGATGACCAGGTCCGCCGCTTCCTGGTCGAGCAGGGCGGTGGCGCGCGTGCCGTCGCCGGCTTCGCGGACGTCGTGGCCGCGCAGTTGCAACATCTCCACGACCGTGGTGCGTACCAGCCAGTCGTCTTCGACGACGAGGATGCGGAGAGCCTTGGTGGCTGCCGGTGTGGGCGCCGCGACCGACGGCGCTGCCGGGTCGCCGGCATGGCGCTGCGCCTGCGCGGCGAGGATCTGGCGCAGCTTGCGACCCAGCGTTTCCCGCGTATAGGGTTTGCTCAGCAGCTCGACCCCTTCGTCGAGGCGGCCGCCGTGCACGATCGAGTTCTCCGTGTAGCCCGACGTGAACAGCACAGCCAGCCCCGGAAGACGCTCGCGTGCCTTGCGGGCCAGTTCCGGGCTTTTCAGCGGGCCGGGCATCACCACGTCGGTAAACAGCAGATCGATCGGAATACCGCTGTCGACGATCGAGAGTGCGCTCTGCGCGTCGCGCGCCTTGAGTACGCGATAGCCCAGGTTTGCGAGCAGGGCGACGACGGTATCGCGTACCGCTTCGTCATCCTCGGCGACGAGGATGGTCTCATGGCCGCCCGTCACCGGACCGGCATCGATGTCGACGATGATGTCCTCGGACTGCGTGGTTCGCGGCAGATAGAGCTTCACCGTCGTGCCCTCGCCCGGCTCGCTGTAGACCTTGATGTGGCCGCCGGACTGTTTGACGAAGCCATAGACCATGGAAAGGCCCAGACCGGTGCCGCGACCTTCCGGTTTGGTGGTGAAAAACGGTTCGAACACCTTGTCGACGATGGTCGCGTCGATGCCATGGCCCGTGTCGGTCACCGCAAGCAGCACGTACTGGCCCGCGGTGACGTCGCCGTCGTCGAGCGAACTGACGTATTGCGCGTCGAGATAGGCGTTGCCGGCTTCGATCGTGAGCCTGCCCTGGCCGTCCATCGCGTCGCGCGCGTTGATGGCGAGGTTGAGCAGGGCATTTTCCACGTTGCCCGGGTCGATCAGGGTATTCCACAGTCCGCCGGCGACGATCGTCTCGACCTCGATGGCTTCGCCCAGCGTCCGCCGGAGCAGGTCGTCCATGTTGCGGATGAAGCGGCCGATGTTGACCACCTTGGGCGCGAGCGGCTGTCGCCGGCCGAACGACAGCAGCTGCGATGCGAGTTTCGAGCCTCGCGCCACGCCCGCCAGGGCGTGCCGGACGCGTCGCTCCGCACGCTCGTTGCCGCCGACATCCTCGGCCAGCAGCTGCAGATTGCCGCTGATGACCTGCAGGAGGTTGTTGAAGTCATGTGCGACGCCGCCGGTCAGGTTGCCGATCGCTTCCATCTTCTGGCTCTGGCGCAGCGCGTCCTGGGTGCGCAGCAGTTCGGCGGTGCGCTGGGCGACGCGCTCCTGCAGCGTCGCGGCGAAAGCGGCGAGCTCGGTTTCGGCCGCTTTCCGCGCGGTGATATCCATGACGATGCCGATGAAGCGGCGGCGCGCCTGACCTGGGCGCGCGATGACTTCCCCACGCCGTGCGATCCAGCGGACCTCGCCCGTGAGGGGATCGATGCGCCGGTATTCGGTGTAATCGAGCGGGTTCGCCCGATCCAGCCGTTGCGGCGCGGCCTCGTGGCGATCGTCGGGATGAAGCAGTTCGCCCAGCATCGCGTCGGTGACGATACCTTCGGCGGGAAGGCCCCAGATGCGGCGGTATTCCTCTGACACTTCGAGGCGACCGGTCTCTGGAAACCACTCGAACGAACCGACGCCGCCGGCCTGCTGGGCGATGCGCAGACGCTCTTCGACCTCCACGCGCCGGGTCGTTTCCTTGATCACCACCAACACGCCACCGGCAACGCCGGAGGTATCCACCAGCGGGCTGAAGTCGAGGTGCAGCCAGGCGTCCTCCGATTCGCCGGAGCGATCGAGCACGACATGCTGATCGCGATAGGCGAGCGTGCCGCCGGCCAGCACGACGTCGAGGACGTTCCGGTTGAACTCCGCCAGTTCGGGCCATGCCTGCACGATCGGCCGGCCCAGGACCTCGGGATGTCGCACGCCGGCAATGGCGCGGTAGGCGTCGTTATAGAGAAAAACGCCCTCCGGTCCCTGGAAGATCGCCATTGGCGCGTCGGCGCGCAGCATGGCGGCGAGCGCATGCCGAAGGGTCGGCGGCCACCCGTCGATGGGTCCGAGCGCGGTCGCCGACCAGTCCAGATCGCGGATCAACCGCCCCAGTTCACGGTCGTGCGGAAGGAACCAGGACGAATCGGTCGAGGGGACAGCCATGCGGCGAACCTTGGAAGGAGATCGGGGCGACGCCGGATGGTAACGCGCCAGCGCACTCAGGTCGTGGCGCGCTGGACCACATCCATCATCGCCAGCCACATATCGCAGTCCCCGTCGCTGGCCAGATCGACGATGAACGCACCGATCGCCAGCAGTGCGAAGCCCTTGCGCATGGCGCCGATCGCGCCGGCGATGGCGGCCGTCTTGCGACCGAGCAGGCGTCCGGCACGCTCCAGAAAGCTCAGACGCTGGGCGATGCGGCGCACTTCGGAGGCCACGGCGGGTTCCATTGCGACCGCCTCGTCATGGATCAGGCCCGTAAGGACATCCATACGGCCCGTAAAATACGGACCTACCCCCGTAGTGAACATCACCCAGTCACGTGCCTGGGCCTGCGACAGGCTCATGATCTCACTCGGGTCTTCCTCGAAGTCGATGAAACCGACGCCCGAGTCGCCCACGGTGATGTTCCGCGCGAACGCCTGGCCGAGATAGCCGCCGTGCCGATGGAGCTCGCCGATCGCCCGCGCGGTTTGCCTGACCAGCACATCGGCATCGTTGGCGCTGGTGAGGCGCTTCAGCCGATGCGCGAGCGTGGGGCCCATATCGCTCAGGATCAGGCTGCGCGGGCCCTCGCCCAGGATGCGGGGCACCGGTGCCCCGCAGGCGCTGAGCGTCTGCAGCCGCCGGGCCTCCACGGCCTTGGCCGCCTCACCCGCATGGCGGGGCGGCGAACGCAGCGCCTGGAGATCCAGGCGAGTGACCAGGCCGTTCCACAATGTGACGAGCGCCGGCCGCAGCCAGCCATCCGGGTCGTAGCGCTTGAGCCAGGCGACACGGCCACCAAGAGAAAAACGTTGAACCATCGAGAGAACTCCGTACCAGCGCTGTCGGGCCGCCCCCGCTGGCGACCCCGCGCATTCCGATTGCCGCGGACAGACTTCCGCGTTCCTCCCCATAAGCCAATTCTAAGCTTTGTCATAAAGGAGGGCTACCGGCCCCGGGTATGAGCAGCCATTACCAAAGGCTGAGTGAGGTCCCGTCACCGCTTGGGATCACCACGCAAATCCGGCAATACGCCCGCCATCGTTTGCATCGCACGGCTCGGTGGCACGACAACGTGAAGTTGGCGCGCTAGTCTCGGAGTCCCCCCGCACGAACGCAGGAAACGCGTCATGGAACCGCGTGCGAACTCCCCCGTGATCGCCATGCGCGGCATCGCCAAGGTGTTTCGTGCCGGAAGCATCGAACACCATGCGCTCACCGACATTCACCTCGACGTCCGCCCGGGGGAGTTCCTCGCGATCGCCGGGCCGTCGGGATGCGGCAAAACGACGCTGCTTTCGCTTATGGGCCTTCTGGACCATCCCAGCGGGGGTGAAGTGCGTTTTGAAGGCGTGGAGGCAGGGCAGCTTGGCAGGGTGGCACGGTCGAGGCTGCGCAACGAGCGGATCGGCTACGTCTTCCAGGCGTTCAATCTGATCAGCGACATGGATGTCTTCGACAATGTGGCCTTGCCACTGACCTATCGCAGCGGCATCGGGCGGCGGGAGCGTCGCGAGCGGGTCCTGCGGGCGCTCGAAGACGTCGGCATGTCCCACCGCGTGCGTCATTACCCGGCCCAGTTGTCGGGTGGCCAGCAACAGCGGGTCGCGGTGGCGCGCGCCCTTGCCGGGGATCCCGCCATTCTGCTGGCCGACGAACCCACGGGAAGCCTCGATCTTGCCAGTGGCGAACGACTCATGGCGCTGTTGGGACGCCTGCATGCCGAAGGCCGGACCATCTGTGTCGTGACCCACGAGGAGCGGTTTCGTGGAGCCGCCGACCGCATCGTCAGGCTGCTCGACGGCCGACTGGTCGATGAGACGAGCTACGCCGAGTGGCAGAGAGAGGCGGGGTCCGGACTCGACGAGCGGCAGCTTGCGGGCTCGCTCCCGTGAACGGCGGAAGTGGGGCGCGCGTCGGCTTTCTCGCGCTTGCCGCGATCACCCTGTCCCTAGGGATCGCCGCCTTCACCGCGGCGCTCACCCTGGTCGATTCGCTGCTGTGGCGGCCGCCGCCTTTCGCGGACGTCGACCGTCTTGCCGTTTACGGTGCCAGCTACCGCGGCGATCCGACACGCGTCGCATCGCCGCGATTCGTCGGGGCGATGGACGGCCTTGCCAGTGTCGAATCGCGCGGCGCGACGCGTCTTCCCCGCGCCGTGAACCTCGTCATGGGTGAGCAACGGTGGTTGCTCCAGGGCCAGCGTGTGGACCCGGGTTTTCTCGCAACGCTCGGGGTCGCGCCCGCCGCGGGGAGGAATCTCACCGACGGCATGGGCGCCATGGTGTCTTTCGATTTCTGGCGTCGCCACGGGGGCGGTCTCCCGTCGATACTCGGGCGGGAGGTTATCGTCGACGGGCGCCGCATGCCGGTGATCGGCGTCCTGCCGAAGGGGTACCGGTTTTTCCAGGATGTGGACGTGGTCCTGCCGATGCGTGTCTCCGGCTCGGCAGACGACGCGGCCGACAACCTGATCGCTGTGGCGCGCCTCCGGCCGGGCGCCACGGTCGACGCCCTGTCGTACGAGGTCGCCGGGCGCACGGCCCGGGAAGCGAGTCGTCACCCTCTCGATACCGGCGCCGACGCCGACGTGGGGGCGACGCCGCTGGCGCTCGTTCTGGTAAGAAACGCCAGGGCTCCACTGCTCGGCCTGATGGCCTGTGCGGGAGGCGTTCTCGCGGCGGCGGGCATCGCACTGTCGAATCTCATGCTCGGGAGAGGTCTCACCCGGTCACGCGATACCGCGATACGCATGGCGCTTGGAGCGCGTGGGCTTTCACCCTGGTCGTCCACCGTGAAGGAAACGCTCGCCATCGGTGTGCTGGCCGCAGGCCTCGGCCTTCCTGCCGGCGCACTTATCGTGCAGGCGTTTCAGGACGTCGTCCCGGAGACGTGGTTGAGCAGCGCCCTGCCGATCGAGACATCTCCCCGCGTGTATCTGACCGCCATGGCGGTGGACGTGGCTCTGGCGCTGATGGCCGCTGTTTCCGGCATGGTGCACGACAGCCTCGCCGACCTCCTGCGCGAGCGTATCGCGGTGGACGGACGTCATGGGCTGGGAAGGCTGGCGCGGGCGACCCGCATCGGCTTGATTCTGGTTCAGTCCGCCTTTGCCGGTGCGCTGCTGGTTTTTGCGACGGTGGCGGTCGCTCGCCTCGTCAGTCTCGAAAAAGTCGCACCGGGCTTCGATGCGACAGGCGGTAAGTTTGCTCCGATGCACCTCGACGTATCCTCCTATCCGACACGCGACGACGTGCTCGGCATGCTCGATGACCTCCGCCGTGGCACGGATGGAACGTCGCTGAGCGGGCCACTGGGGTTCACCAACCTGCTGCCCCGGGGTGACGGTCTGGTCATGCCCTTCCTCGACGCGACGGGTCGCCGTCACTTCGTCCGCTTCGCCGTCGTGACGCCGGGCACGACGGAAGCGCTGGGCCTCACGCGCCTCGCGGGCCGTGCCATCGACGATACCGACCGGGCCGGGGCCACGCCGGTCGCCGTCGTGAACACGACGTTCGTGCAGACCATGGGCGGGACGCTCGGCGGCTTCGTCCGGTCCGATTCCCGCCTGGCGGTGACGCCACCGCTGCGCATCGTCGGCATCGTCGCGGACACACGCGTAGCGGGACCGTCGGAGCGTGCGGTCGCCACGGTGTTCGTCCCGCTCAGCCAGGTCGACCCTGCCATCTATGCGTTCATTCGCCGCCTGATGCCGATGTACGCGGTGTGGCGGGTGCCGGCCGCCGAGGAGCGACGCAGCGAAGAGGCGTTCGCGTCCCGACTGCGCGAGGTGGCGCCTTTTGTCGCGGCAGGCGTGTCCCGGCGGCTTGCCGACCTCGTGGGTGAACCGACGGCGGAGGCGCGGCGCAACGCGAATCTGCTCGCCGCCGCGGCACTTGCCGCCCTGGTCCTGGCGACCGTGGGTCTGTATTCGAGTCAGTCCGTCGATCTGGCTGTACGCCACCGCGAATTTGCCCTGCGTACGGCGCTGGGCGAACCGCGACGGCGACTGGTCCATGGCGCCATCACCGGCTATTTCCTCGCCGCTGTCGCCGGCGCGGTGCTCGGGTCTATCGCGGCCGTGCTGACGCGTCCATGGCCACAGGTCGAGCGTGTCGACGCCGTGGCGGTGGCAGCCGCCGTGCTCGTATTCATCGCCGCCGCGCTCGTCGCGATCGCACGTCCCGCATGGTGGGCGGCTAACCTTCAACCACTCCCCATCCTGCGTGGCGGCTGAGTGTGGCACGCCGTTTCATGCATCTCAGGAGGATCGAGCGCCATGTCCGACAGTCACCATGCCTTGCCCGTCCTGATCGTTGACGACCACCCGGACATCCGGTTGTCCCTGCGCCTGCTGATGCGAGCCGAAGGCATTCCCTCGGTGGAGGCGGAATCGCCCGCTGGCGCCTGCGACGTCGTCAACCGGACGGCCGTGACCTGCGCGATCCTGGATCTGAACTACGGTGCCGACACCACCTCGGGCACGGAGGGGCTCGACCTGGTGGCACGCCTGCGTCATGAATGCCCGGACCTGCCGCTCATCGTGATGACGGCGTGGGGCAGCATCGACCTGGCCGTGCGTGCGATGCGCATAGGCGCCGCGGACTTCGTCGAAAAACCCTGGAACAACGCGCGCATGGTGCACACCGTGCGTGCGCAGATCGCCCTGCGGACGATGCGTGAGGAGAACCTTCGCCTGCGCACGGAAACCGCGCTCGCACGCCGGTCGGCCGACGCGACGCGGATCTGCGAATCGACGTCGATGCGGCGGGTGGTGGACCTCGCGCATCGTATCGCCGCCAGCGACGCCAGCGTGCTGGTGATGGGCGAAAATGGCAGCGGCAAGTCGTTGCTGGCGCGGGAAATCCACGCCTTGTCACCCCGTGCCGACCAACCACTGATCCGCGTCGATATGGCCAGTCTGTCGGACATGCGTTTTTCGGAGGAGATGTTCGGGGACGACGAGCCGTCGCCCCGGCCCGGGCGTTTCGAACTGGCGCACGGCGGCAGTCTGATCATGGAGGAGGTCGGCAACATGACGCTGCAGCAGCAGGCGAAGCTGCTTCGCGTGCTCGACGAAGGAGAGTTCGAGCGAAGCGGTTCGATGCGCACACGGCGCGCTGATGTGCGGGTGATCTCGACGAGCCATACCGACTTCGACGCCGCGGTAAGGGACGGCCGGTTCCGTCGCGACCTGCTCTACCGCCTGAATGCGATGCAGATCAGGCTCCCGGCCCTGCGCGATCGCGGGGAGGATATCGTGCCGCTCGCCCGCCATTTCCTACTGCGCGAATGTGCCCGTCTGCGACGCGGCGCGATGAACCTCAAGCCATCCGCCGAGCGTGCCCTGCGTGCCTACGGATGGCCGGGCAACGTGCGCGAACTCGAGCATGTCATCGAGCGCGCCGTCCTGCTCGCCCCGCGTGACGACATCGATGCGGAGACGCTGGCGCTTCTTCCCGCGTCGGGCGCACCGCTGGTGCTTGATCGACTCACCTTGCCCGAAGCGGAGGAGATGCTTATCCGGCAAGCCCTTGAACGCAACGACAACAACCTGCAGAGAGCCGCCGACGCGCTGGGCATTTCGCGGCAGTCCTTGTACCGTCGCATCGACAAGCATCGTGCCAAGGGCGGATTCGACCAGGTCAACTGACAGGGATGGACATGGCGATGCTGTTCGCGCTCGGAATGGGCCTCGGTGCGGCCGCCATCGCGTGCTTCGCGTGGCGCATGCTGGCGGCCTGGCGCACGCTGGGAAGTCTTCTCGCCGCACTGCGAGAGGGCGATTACGGCGTGCGCGGCAGCCTGCCTTCGCGGCATCACCCGCTCAGAGGCATGATCGCGGACATCAACGCCGTCTCGGACACCCTGCGCGAAGAGCGGCGAAAACGCACCGAAAGCCTGCGCTTCCTGGGCAAGACGCTCACCGCCCTGCAGGACCCGATCTTCGTTGTCGACCGCGAGCAGCGCCTGGTCATGATCAATCCTGCCGCGCGTGAGCTGATCGGCGCGGCTCACGACAGCGTCATCGGGCGCGACGCCGATGCCATGGGCCTGATGCCGGTGGTCGTCGCGTCGGACAACGCGATTCTCTCATGGGAGTTTCCCGCCCGAACCGGGCGCTGGATCGTCCGCCGCGCTGTCTGGTACAGCGAAGGCTACGAGAACACGATGGTGATGCTGCACGATGTAAGTGCAGCACTCGGGGACGAGGAGCGCAACGCGTGGCAGCGACTGATTCGCGTGCTCAGCCACGAGCTCAACAATTCGCTCGCACCGATCGGCTCGCTGGCGGGCAGCCTGTCGGCCCTGCTCGATCAGCACGGTGGGGACGCCGTCGAGCACGACTTGCGTGAAGGCCTGGAGGTTATCGAGCGGCGTTCGGACTCGCTGGCACGTTTCCTGGCGGGCTACGGGCGCCTTGCTCGTTTGCCACCCCTGCGCGCCCAGGCGTTCCGGCTCGACCTTTCCTTGCGTCGGCTCGCGCGTCTGGAAGACCGGATGCAGATCGGCGTCGACGGTTCCGCCGAGGTCGTGGTCAACGGTGACGAGGCCCAGCTCGACCAGGCCTTCATCAACCTGCTTCGCAACGCGGTGGAGTCGGCGCTGGCGTCGGGCGGCGGCGTCCGTGTGAACTGGATGGTGGCAGGTGCGCAGGTTCGCGTGACGATCGAGGACGAAGGCGGTGGCCTGCCCGAACGATCCTCACTGTTCGTGCCTTTTTTCACCACCAAGCCAACCGGCTCGGGTATCGGCCTGAGCCTTACCCGGCTGATCGTCGAAGCGCACGCGGGAAGCGTCGACCTGCGTAACCGGTCCGACGGTCCGGGTGCGGCGGCGATCGTGGTGCTCCCTCTCGGCAACTGACCCTGAACCTGACGTTGTCCGTTTCCGGACGCGCTGTCCGATTCCGGACAGGCGGCTTGACCGGTTTCGAACGGGACGGCCATTTATCTGCCCACCGCGCGAAAAAAAGGCGAGCTGGCGCGTCTCTCCCGCTGTTTTCCATCGTGCTGCCCTCCTAGATTGGCTTACGCGCTTCTCCATGGGGGGGAGGCAGCACGTCGATATCGCCAGGAGAATCATATGGACCACGTCCTCCGCTTGCAGATGCTCGAAGCCGATCCGCTGACCGCGGGAGAAGCCGATACGCCCACCAGCTCATGCAGCAACGGCGCCTGCTCGTTCGCCAACGTCGACGGTATCGACGGCCAGTAACTCCTGCCGTGATCCGGCTGGGGCGAAGGCATGCGGTGCGACGTCCGGGTCGCACCGCATGCCGGTTTTTCAGCGTGCCATTCCAAGGACAGTCATGCCCGCCGAACGACGGACCGAACTGCTGTACTACACCGCGGTGGACCGCGAATTCTTCGAAACGCATGGCAGTCGCGTCATCGACGAGCGGGATTTCGTCGAGCCGGTGCGCCGGATCGTTCCGGCCAGCTGGCGCATGCACCGCTCTGGGGTCTGGATGCATTGCCTGCCGCCGGATACGCCGTTGCCGGCACAGGGCTGGAAGATTCACGTCTCATCGGTGACGCCGACCGCACCGATCGTGCTCTCGATCGTGGCGGCGACGCTCAGCTCGCTGGGCGTCGCGTTCAAATTCGCCGCCGACGCGCGCATGCATGCCGCGATGAATGGCAAACGGTGGCCGCGCGGAGGCTCCGGAAAGTTCATCACGATCTACCCGGCGGATCCGAAAGCCTTCCGCTACGTCATGGAAGAGTTGCAGGCCGTTCTGACCGGTTATGAGGGACCCCACATTCTCAGCGACCGGCGCCTTCCGGGATCGCGCATCCTGCATTATCGTTTCGGTGGCATTCGTGGCGAATACGAGGTGTCGGCAGGTGGGCAGCGCGAATATTTCCTGCGCAACCCGTCAGGCGAGAAGGAACCGGATATACGCGCCGCATACGTGCACCTGCCGCCGTGGGTCCGCGACCCGTTTCCGCAGGATACCGATGCCGGCGATTCATCGGTACTGCGCCTGGACGGCGGACGCTATGAGGTTCGCGGCGCGCTTACGTTTTCCTCGGCCGGGGGCATATATCTGGCGTTGAATCGCGACTCGGGACGCCACGTCGTCATCAAGGAGGCCCGTCCCCACATCGGCGGCACGCAGTCGGCCACCACTCTGCTGCTCAAGGAGTACCGCCTGCTGGGCAAGCTCGCTCCACTTGGCGTCACGCCGTCGCCCGTCGCCTACTTCACCGAATGGGAGCACCAGTATCTGGTCGAGGAGTATATCGACGGGCAGACCCTGCGCCGGTGGCTCGCCGAGCGCTACCCGTGGCTGAAGACACGAGCGACGCAAGCCCACGTCGCGAGCTTCCTGCGTGAGCTGTGCGACGTGTTCCAGCGTATAGCGGACGCGCTGGAGGCCATCCACGCGACAGGCGTCACGCTGGGCGATTTCTCGTTCCACAACATCATGATCGCGACGGACGGGCGTGTGCGCATCATCGACCTCGAAGCGGCCGTCGATCGTGGGCTCGACCGCCCCTCGGGTCTGTGCACGCCGGGGTTCGCTTCGCGATCGCCACAGCGTGACGATCACGCCAGCGCGTGCGCGGAGGATCGCTACGCTTTCGGCGCCAACCTTTTCGCCGCCATGCTTCCGGTCAACGCGATGCTGCCGCTCGATCCCCACGCCGCCATGCGCATCACGCATCGCCTGTGCGAAGACATGGGGTATCCCGCGCTCGTCGCCACGACGATCGCCGCGCTCATGGACAGCGAGCCGACGAAGCGCCCGTCGCCTGTCGCCGCGATGAAAAACCTGCGCGGTGCGCTCACGCATCTCGCCGACGACCGGCTTCTGGTCCCGCATCTGCGGCGCACCGTGGCGCCCGTCGCGAACGCCGCGGGCGATCTGTTCCGTTACATCGATACATTGTCGGCAGGCGCGCGGCCCGATCGCTACGTGCCGGCGGACCCGCAGGTCTTCGAGCGCCATCCCTGGGGCGTCGCGTACGGCGCGGCAGGCATCGTGCACGCCCGCCAGCGCGGAGGCCGGCCCGTCCCCGACAGCTTGATGGAGTACCTGCTGGCGGGCGTGCACGAGGGACGACATCGGGGATGCGACCTCATGCACGGTGACGCAGGCATCGCATGGGTCCTGCTCGATGCGGGCAGGGAAGACCTCGCGCTGTCGCTGCTGGGCGCGTCGACACTCGACGGGCCCATTCGCGAACGCTACGGGCTGTATGACGGGATCGCAGGCTGGGGCCTGGCGCGAATCGCGGTCTGGCGACGTACGCAGGATGACGCCATGCTGGCGGCGGCGATCGCGGCGGGTGACGCGCTGCTGGCGGCAGGGCCGTGCGTGCACGGCAAGCGCGGCTGGCACCGCGGCGAAGCCATGCAAGCGGTGGGGCTGGGCTACGGTGCCGCGGGCATCGCGTTGTTCCTGCTGCACCTGTTCATGGCGACGGACGAGTCCCGCTTCTTCGACGCGGCGCGCGAAGGGCTCGCCTTCGACCTCGATCACTACGGATTCAATGCCGACGGGGATCGCACATGGCGTCGCGCCGTGGAGGGCGGCGCCCTGGTGCCTTACCTGCGCCATGGCACGGCCGGCGTCCTTGCCGTCGTGGCCCGCTTCCTTGCGGCGACCGGCGATAGCCGTTACCGGGACATCCTGCTGACCTGCGAAGCGGACCTGATGCGTAGCCACGCCATCTCACCGGGACTGTGCGATGGTCTCGCCGGGATCGGTGAGACCTTGCTCGATCTGGCCGCGGTATTGCCCGAGCGTGCCGCGCACTATCTGACGCAGGCCCATCGCGTCGCCAGCGGCATCGAACTGTTCCTGGTCCGGCGGCCTGAAGGACTCGCCGTTCCCGGGACGGAACTGCTTCGTTTCACCTGCGATCTGGCGACCGGTAACGCGGGTGTCGCCGCGTTCTTCGACAGGCTCTGGAACGGCGGTCCGGCATCGTTCATGCTCGACGAGCATCTGACGATGGCGCAGCATCGCCGCGGGGCAGCCACGGCCTAGAGCCGGAACTTCGCCTCCATCATGTACGTGCGCGAAGGGTAGGGGTAGTAGACGTAATAGCGCCGGTCGGTGAGGTTATCCACGCCGACACCGAGGTTCACGTGCTCACTCGCCTGCCACTGCACCTTGGCGTCGAAGGTAAGAAACGCGCTGGCTCCGCCGAAGGTGTCGGGGTCGATGTCGCTGTGGTCGAGCGTGTTGTACTGCCGTCCGGAATAGCGACCGGCCAGCGTCAGTGCCACCGTTTCGCTCGCATGCCAGGTGGCGATCAGGTTCGCTCGCCATCTGGGGATGCGATAGAACTGTTTGCCCTCCGACGAGGGGTTACGATGGTTCCGAACCGTGGTCGCCTGCGTATACGCCGCGTTCGCCGTGAGATCGAGCGCATCCCAGACCACGCCACGTCCGTCATAGCTTGCCTCGGCACCGCGCGTGCGTACGAGGTCGATGTTCTGCACGCTGGTGACATTCGGAAAAACGGTCGTGTCGGTCTGGCTCAGGAGCGTGTCGCGCGTATCGCTGCGGAACACCGTGAACCGCGCGACGCCATGGGCCTGGTACCACTCGGCCGACAGTTCGCGGGAGAGATCGTTTTCCGGCTTCAGATTCGGATCGTTGTTGACGATCGCGATACCGTTGAACGTGCCCTGGAAAAGCTCGTTCACGGTGGGGAAGCGCCAGGCGCGTGCTCCGGACAGACGCAGCAACAGGTTGTCGCTCGCGGCATAGGTCAATGACAGCTTGGGAGAGGTGTGCGACTCCTTGCGCTCCGGGTACCCGATGGTCGCGCTGGCGGTGGAACGCGTGCCACCGAACGCGCGCCACTGCTCGTAGCGCGCACCGGCGGTGAGGCGCCAGCGCTCGTCGAGTTGCCAGGCGTCCTGTACATAAAGCGCCTGTGTCTGCGTGCTGCCGCCGTTGGCCGCGGTGAGTGCGCCGGCGCCGCCGGTACGCCATGCGGAGAGCAGGTCCGTGACGTTATCGAGGCGGTAACCGTCGAAGTGGTAGCCGATGCTCACGGTGTGCGAGTTGGCGTCCAGCGAGTCCGGGGTATGGCTGACCCGCAGGTCGAAAGTCCGCCAGCGGCTGCCGTCGCCTGCGGTCAACAGGCCGCTGCCGTTGTAGGTCACGGCGTCGGCCACACGGTCGCGGTTGCGGTCCATGTCGAAGTACGACGCGTTGCCTTCGATATTCCACCCGCTGTCCCGATGCGTGCCGAGCGAAACGCCGTAGAGATAGTTGCGGCTCTGCCGCGTGCTGGGGGCGAAGAAACTGGCCGGTAGCGTGTACTGGCGGCCATCGATGCTCACCGGGCCGGACCAGACCGGCTGGCCGTCGGCGTCCCGCAGGTACGTCGCCGTGCGATGGGAGAGATCCTGGTTCCAGTAGCCCGCGGTGACGCCGCCGGTCAGCTCCGGGGTGAAGTCGTAGGTCAGGCGCACATGGGCCTCGTCCTGGCTGGTCGCTTCCTGGCCTTCGCTGTTGATGCCGAGGACCTCACGCGGAAGCCCCGTGGCGCCCGTGTCACCGATGGCTCCCGTCACCGGGTTCGTCGTCCCGGCGCGGCTGGCGCGGTTCTGCACGGCGTAGACCAGCGGCTGCCCGTTGGATTGCAGATGCGCGACGCCGATCAGGAACGCGAACCTGCCCGAACGATCGCCGAGGGTCGCGCTCTGCCGGCTGCCGCCGTAGTTGCGGTCCGTGCCATAGGTATCGACATGCTGGGTGAAGGCCTGGACGTCGCCCGTCACCTCGAGTTTGTCGGGCATGCGCGTGGTCATCAGCACCGTGGCGCCGATGGCGTTGCCCAGGTACAGCGCGGAATACGCGCCATAAAGGACTTCGACACGGTCGAGGTTCTCCGGAAACGCCATCGACCAGCGTGGCGGATTCGACCAGCTGTTGCCCAGCAGGTTCGACAGCAGCAAGCCGTCCAGATAGACGAGGCCGCGCGCGCTCTGCTGGTTGCTGGTGCCGCGCACGGAGAACGTGGCGTTTTCGTCGCCGACGAATCGCTTGCGGATACCGAAGGACGGCAGGTACTTCAGCGCGTCTTCCGCGTTGATCACGTTGAGGCGGTCGAGCCTGGCGGCGTCGACGGTCTCGACCGCCGAAGGCATGTCGGGATCGACACGCGTCCCCTTGCTGACGGCGGAAACGCGCACTTCGCGAAGGTTGGTGGTCTGGGGGGCGTCAGGTGTCTCGGCCGCATGGGCGGCAAGCGTGGAGGCACCGATGGCGCAGGCGACAGCGCGCGCGAGCGCGCGTCCATCGAGAGGAAGCAGGGTCATGGCGATAGTCCGTGGGTCGTTGGCGTACGGCGGGATCGGAAACGATCAGGCGTGCGCGGCGACCGGCGGACCTCGCGTGGGAGCGTGATGGCGGACCAGCGACGGCGCGGCACGCCGGGCCGGCAGCGTCGCATCGACGTAGCCGGCCAGCGGAAGCCACCGGGCGACGAAGAAGCCGCCACCGAGGGCAGGCGTCTGTGCGAACAGGGCGCAGTAGCCGCAGGCGTCGTCGGCGTCCTGAGCGCCGCCCATGTCGTGACCGTGGCCCGGCATACCGTGGTGCGCCGTGACAGCTTCCCGGTCGCACCAGGCGCCGAGATCGGGGAAGGCGAACGCGGGCAGCGCCCTGGACACGGTGGGCGCAAGCACGGTGAGCCAGACGGCGACTGTCGCCATCCATCCCAGCCAACGCATGTGTCCCTGTGTTCGACGCAACGCGGCGTCCCCTCGATCAACCCTGGATGTGGGTCCAGGGATGATGCCACGTCCGGGCGTGAAGGCGCTGCGGCGCGGTGTCGCTGAGGTATGTCGGCCAGGAGGCGCCCTCACGTTTTCCTGTCGTGCGCTGGGTCATCGTGCGCCACCCCCACGAGGACGCCGCCATGCCCGATCGCCGTTACGACTCCGCCTCCCCCGTCCGCGAGGGTTCGCCGTTTCCGCGCGGAGCGACCTGGGATGGAAAAGGCACCAACTTCGCCCTGTTCACCGCCCATGGCACGCGGGTCGAGGTCTGCTTCTACGACGAAGCGGGTAACGAAACGGGCCGCATCGACCTGCCCGAGTACACCGACGAGGTCTGGCACGGTTACGTGCCGGGCGTCGGTCCGGGTCAGCTTTACGGCTACCGCGTCCATGGCCCTTACGAGCCGGAGAACGGGCACCGCTTCAACCCGAACAAGCTGCTCCTCGATCCCTATGCCCGGCACATCGTCGGTGAGCTGATCTGGGCCGACGAACTCTACGGATACACCGTGGGCCACGCCGACGGCGACCTCAGTTTCGATGAGCGCGACAGCGCGCCGTTCATGCCCAAGGCGATGGTCGTCGATCCGACGTACAAGTGGATCGAACACGGCAAGCCGCACATCCCCTGGAACCGTACCGTCATCCAGGAAACGCACGTGCGTGGCTACACCATGCAGCACCCGTCGGTGCCGGAAGACAAGCGCGGCACGTTCGCCGGCCTGGCGACGGAAGAAGTGATCGACTACGTGCGCGATCTGGGCGTCACGTCGATCGAGTTGCTGCCCGTGCATGCCTACCTCGACGACCAGCACCTGCTGGAACAGGGCCTGCGCAACTACTGGGGTTACAACACCATCGGCTTCTTCGCGCTGAAGACGCGCTACATGTCGAGCGGCGACCCCAGCGAATTCAAGGACATGGTGGCGGCGTATCACCGCGCCGGTCTCGAGGTCATCCTCGATGTGGTCTACAACCACACGGCCGAAGGCAACGAAATGGGCCCGACGCTCTCGTTCAAGGGCATCGATAACGCCAGCTACTACCGACTGGCCGAAGACAAGCGTTATTACATCAATGACACGGGCACCGGTAACACGGTCAACCTGAGTCACGCCCGCGTGCTGCAGATGGTTACCGACTCACTGCGCTACTGGGCCACGGACATGAACGTGGACGGTTTCCGTTTCGATCTCGCCACCATCCTCGGTCGCGAGCCGTACGGCTTCGACGAAAACGGCGGTTTCCTCGACGCCTGCACGCAGGACCCCGTGCTCAACCAGACCAAGCTGATTGCCGAGCCGTGGGATTGCGGTCCCGGTGGCTATCAGGTGGGTGAGTTCCCGCCCGGCTGGGTGGAGTGGAACGACAAGTTCCGTGACACGGTGCGCGCGTTCTGGATAGGCGAGGAAGGCAAGTTGCCGGAGTTCGCGCGGCGTTTCACCGGTTCCGCCGATCTGTTCGACAAGCGCGGACGGCGCCCGTACGCGTCGCTGAACTTCATCACCGCGCACGACGGGTTCACGCTGCGCGATCTGCTGAGCTACAACGGCAAGCACAACGATGCCAACGGCGAAGACAATCGCGACGGCTCGGACAACAACCATTCGTTCAATCACGGTGCCGAAGGCCCGACGGACGACATGGGCATCCGCGCCATGCGGCAGCGCCAGTCGCGCAACCTGCTGGCCACCCTGCTCCTGGCGCAGGGGACGCCGATGCTGCTCTCCGGCGATGAGCGCGGCAACACGCAGAAGGGCAACAACAACGTCTACGGTCAGGACAACGAGCTGAGCTGGATCGACTGGAATGACGATCCTACCGAGGGCAGCCTGGCCCAGTCGGTGCGTGAATTGCTCGCCTTGCGCGAGCGCTATCCGATCCTGCGTCGCGGTCGCTTTCTCAACGGACGTTACGACGAGGAATCGGGCATCCGCGACATCGTCTGGCTCAACCCCGGCGGTGGCGAGATGCAGCCTGAGCACTGGGACGATCCGCGTGCGCGCTCCATCGGTATCCTGCTCGACGGGCGCAGCCAGGCCTCCGGCGTGCGGGAGCATGCGGCGGATCAGACGGTGCTGATCCTGATCAACGCCTTCGATGGCGGGGTGGAGTTCGCGTTGCCCGAGGGTGCCTGGAGCGTGGCGTTCTCGAGCGATCTGGATCTCGCGGTGGATACCGTGGCCGAAGGCGGCAAGATGATTGCCCCACCGCGCAGCTTCGTGGTGCTGGCGGCGGGCTGAGGCGCATCGGCAGGGGGGATGGCCCGACCGGGAGGCGGTGACCGTGAAGGTCCCGCTCCCCGGTTCGCGGCAGTCGGCGCATTTGACCCCCCGCCATATACCTTCCTATATTGCCCGACCTCTTCTTGCCGGACTGACGCCATGCGCCTCCGCCCTCTCGTCGCGCTGTGCCTTGTCCTCGGTCCAGGCCTTGCTTCCGCGGCCGATCTCGTCGTCTCGGCGGCCTCCAGCCTCACCGACGCCTTCCAGTCCGTCGGCAAGGCCTATGAGGCGAAACACCCCGGTACCCACGTTGTCCTCAACTTCGCCGCCTCCGACGTGCTGCTGCGCCAGATCGCCAGTGGCGCCCCGGCGGACGTGTTCGCCTCGGCCGACCAGCCCGCGATGGACAAGGCGGTCGAAGCGAAAGCCATCGACGTGTCGACGCGGCAGGACTTCGCGACCAACCGTCTGGTTCTGATCGTGCCCAGGGACGCCTCGGTCAGGGTGTCCTCGCCGGCCGATCTGAAAGCCCCCGCGGTGAAACGCGTGGCCTACGGCGATCCGGCGTCGGTGCCGGTGGGTCGTTATACGAAGGCCGCACTGGAGCGGCAGGGGCTCTGGGACACCATCTCCGCCAAAGGCGTGCTGGCGCAGAACGTGCGCCAGAGCCTCGACTATGTTGCCCGCGGCGAAGTCGACGCCGGTTTCGTTTTCGCTACCGATGCCGCGATCGCGAAAGACAAGGTCACCGTCGCCGCCACCGTGCCGACCCCGAAGCCGATCAGCTATCCGATCGCCGTGGTCGCGGCCTCGAAGCAGGTGGCCGAGGCGAAGTCGTTCGAAGCCTTCGTGCAATCCGCCGAGGGACGCGGAATTCTCGCCCGCTTCGGCTTCGAAGCACCCTGAGCCGGCGTGGGCGACGTCTGGATTCCCCTCGCGCTGTCGCTCAAGGTCGCCTTGTGGGCGACCGCGATCAACCTCGTGCTCGGCGTCGCGGTGGCTTTCGGCTTGTCGCGCTGGCGCTCCCCTGCGCGCGAGCTCGTCGATTCGATCCTGACCTTGCCGCTGGTTCTGCCGCCGACGGTCCTCGGCTACTACCTGCTGGTCCTGCTCGGTCGCAAGGGCGCCTTCGGCGGCTGGCTCGACCGCCACGGGATCGAACTCGTGTTCACCTGGCAGGGCGCGGTCATCGCCTCGACGCTGGTCGCCTTTCCGCTCGTGCAGAAGGCGGCACGTGCCGCCTTCGAAGCGGTCGATCCCCAGCTGGAAAGTGCCGCGCGCGTCCTGGGTCTGCGCGAGGTCGCGGTGTTCTTTCGTGTGTCGCTGCCACTCGCCGCGCGCGGCATTACCGCGGGTGCGCTGCTCGCCTTCGCCCGCGCACTCGGTGAGTTCGGCGCGACGTTGATGATCGCGGGCAATCTGCCCGGGCGTACGCAGACCCTGTCCGTCGCGATCTATGCGGCCGTGCAGGCCGGCCACGACGATACCGCTGCGATCATGGTCGTCGTCACGTCGGTGACCTGCGTGGTGGCGCTCCTGCTCGCCGGCTGGCTGTCGCCGGATCACACGCGGCGGTCGCGGCCATGAGTGTCGACGTGGCGGTCCGCAAAACGCTGCACGCCGACGACCGCCGCTTCGAGCTGGACGTCGCCTTCGCGTCGGAGCATCGTCGCGTGGTGCTGTATGGACCCTCGGGTGCCGGCAAGAGTCTGACGCTGCGCGCGCTGGCCGGACTGATCTCTCCGGACGCAGGGCACGTGCGTGTCGACGGGCGGACACTGCTCGACACGCAGGCGCGGGTGGATGTTCCCTCGCGCGAACGCGGCGTAGCGTATCTGTTTCAGGATTACGCGCTGTTTCCTCACCTGACGGTCGCGCAGAACGTCGGTTTCGGACTGTCGCGTGGCTGGTTCAACCCGGCGCGGCGTCGCCATGGCGAACGGGTCGGTCGGTGGCTCGAGACGTTCGAACTCACGGCGGTCGCGGATAGCTACCCGTCACGCATTTCCGGCGGGCAGCGCCAGCGCGTCGCACTGGCGCGCGCACTGGTTTCCGAGCCGCGCCTGCTCCTGCTCGACGAGCCGTTCGCCGCGCTGGATCCCGCCTTGCGCGGCCGCATGCGTGGCGAGCTGCTGGCGCTGCAAACCCGTCTCGATCTGCAACTGCTGGTGATCACCCACGATCCGGCCGATGTCGACGCGCTGGATGGCCATACCATCGAAATCCGCGACGGCAAGGTCAGTCGGTGACCCCGACAATCACCGACGAGGCATCGAAGATCGCCATCACGGCTGTGCCCTCCGCCAGTTCCATTCCCTCGGCGCTCTCCTTCGTCACGATCGCCGCGATCGTCCCGCCGCCGTCCAGCGCGATCGTCACTTCCGTATTCACCGCACCGGGAAAGACCTCCGTCACCCGCCCCGGCAGCTGATTGGCCGAGGACAGACGCCCGGCGCCCGGCATGCCCACCATGACCCAGTTCGCCTTCACCAGCGCCACGACGGGCCGTCCAGGCGAGAGCGCGAGACTGGCGCTGCTCTCACGGGTGACGGTGGCGACGACGGTCGTCCCCCCGGCCAGCGCGATATCGATACGGTCGTTGACCGCTCCTTCGGTGACGGCGCTGACCGTGCCGGCCAGCTGGTTGCGTGCACTCGTGCGCATCGTGAAACGTCTCAGCAGATGAATGTCGTCGGTAGCATCCTCGCCGAGCGACGCCAGCCGCTCCACGAATCGCTTGTGCTCGGTCTCGATGCCACGGAACGAGGCGATCAGGCGTTCGGCCCTCGCCGTCAACCGCGCCCCGCCGCCGCCCTTGCCGCCCGTGGAACGGACCACGAGATCCTCGCCCGCCAGGTTGTTCATGGCGGCGATGGCATCCCACGCGCCCTTGTAGCTCATGCCCACCGCCTTCGCCGCCGCCGTGATGGAACCGGTCTGTCCCACCTGGGCGAGGAGCTCGATGCGGTCGGGGCCGCCCCAGCGGCGGGTGCCGTCGGTCAGCCAGAGAGAGCCGTCGTAATGAAGCATGGGTCCACCGCAGAGGAATCGGTCCCCCAGTCTAGCCCCCGCGCCGCTCGCCGTCGTGGGATGATGCCCGCCTTTCTCGGGCGAGGCCCGACGGTCAGAGTGACGCGGTGACGGACAAACACGCCCAGCCAACCCTGAAAGCTTTCGCGAGCCGTGCGACGAAATACCTGCTGGCGGCGGCCTTCGTGGGCGTGGCGATCTTTCTGCTGCATCGCTATATCGCGCGCATGTCCTGGCAGGACATCCGTGCGGCCATCGACCGCATCCCGCGCTGGCATGTCCTCGCGTCCATCGGCGCGACGCTGTTCAGCTGGTCCTGCCTCACGGCCTACGATGTCTTCGCCGTGGAGACCGTCGTGCCAGGCAAGGTCTCGATGCGCATGAAGATCTTCTCCGGTGCGACCACGCACGCGATCTGCAACGCGCTGGGTTTTCATGCGATTACGGGTACCGCGCTGCGTTACCGCATGCTGTCGACACGCGGGGTGAGTGCCCCCGATGTGGCCCGCGTGGTCGGGCTGGTCGGCTTCGCGGTGGCGCTCGGTTTCGCCTCGGTCACGGCGATCGCGTTGCTGCTCGAACCGTCGATCGCGCATGGGTGGGGGCGCTGGCCCGGCGTCGCTCTGGTGATCCTGTTCGTCCTGCTCCTGCGCTGGCTGGCCGGCAAGCACGATGAACTGCGGATCTGGAAGTTCTCCACGCCGGTGCCTTCGGCGCGTTCGGCGGCCGCACAGGTCGCGATCGGCACCGTGGAAATGATCGGCGCGATCGCCGCCATGTATTTCCTGTTGCCTGCGGACGTCGCCGGCAGCTTTCTCGATTTCGCGCCGATCTACGTCGGCGCCATCCTCGCCGGCATCATCAGCAACACCCCCGGTGGCATTGGCGCGTTCGAAGCGCTGACCCTCGCGGCGTTCCCGCAGGAACAGCGCGCGCAGGTCCTCGCCGCACTGCTCGCCTATCGTGTCATCTACGGCCTCGGACCCTTCGCCATCGCGTCGCTGGCGCTGGGCGCGTTCGAAATCCGCCGCCGCACCAGGACATCCCGATGAACACGCATCGCCTATCGAACCTGCCATGGCGGGAGCCAGCCCTGCTGGCGAAAGCGTTTTGCCTCGTGCTCACCTTGAGCCTCCTCACGGCATGCGCCACACCTCACGCCCGCCGCACCGACGTGCTCTTCTGGAACCAGTCGCAGCGCGAAGCGAACTTCCGCGCGATGGAAACCCAGTACGCCAGCAACGTCGTCCGTCACGGCGTCGCGCACCCGTTGCCCACCGGCACGCCGCTGACCCCGCATTTCGCCGATGCCACCACGCTCGACAGCTACATGGCCGAGCACCGCGTGGCTGGCGTCATGGTGCTTCAGCACGGCAAGGTTCGCCTCGAACGCTACGGCCTCGGCGCCACGCCATCGACACGGTGGACTTCCTTCTCGGTCGCCAAGTCGTTCACGTCCACCCTTGTCGGCGCCGCGCTGCGTGACGGCTCGATCCACAGCCTCGACGACAAGGTCACGCGCTACATCCCCGAACTCGCCGCGGGTGCCTACCGAGACGTCACCGTCCGCCAGTTGCTGACGATGACCTCCGGCGTCCGCTGGAACGAGGACTATGTCGATCCGACATCGGATGTCGCGCAGATGTATGAGGGGGCGCGTCAGCCCGGCGTGCCGCTGCTCGTGTCGTACATGTCGAAGCTGCCGCGCGAATTCGCGCCGGGCGAACGCTGGGTCTACAAGACCGGCGAAACCGATCTGATCGGCATTCTCGTCGAGCGCGCCACCGGCACGTCGCTGGCGGCGTATCTCTCGGAGAAGGTCTGGAAGCCCTACGGCATGGCCGCCGATGCGATCTGGCTCAAGGACGGGGTCGATGGCACCGAAGCCGGAGGTTCCGGCGTGTCGGCCACGCTGGGCGACTACGCGCGCCTCGGCCAGTTCCTCCTCGATGGCGGCGTGTCCAATGGCAAACCAGTGCTCGCCGACGGCTGGCTTGCCGATGCCACGCACAAGCATGCCGACATCGGCGTTCCCGGCCGCGGGTATGGCTACCAGTGGTGGACCTACGACAACGGCGATTTCGCCGGCATCGGCATCTTCGGCCAGCTGCTCTACGTCGATCCGGCGCGCGAGCTGGTGATCGTCCAGCTGGCCGCATGGCCCGTCGCCACCAATGACGCCCAGGCCACGGCCCGTGCGGCGTTCGTCAGAGCCGTCATCGCCGGTGCGGAGGACTGATCGGCCAGGGGAGGGTAAACTGCGGCATCCCCATCGATCTGAAAGGCCCATCCCCATGGCCCTCACCTGGAACGACCTCATCTGCACCCCGGACAAGGAAGCGATCGACGCGCTCGCCGAATCCTGGGCATGGCGCATCGGCGACGGCTATACGCCCCTGTTGTTCACGGCCCTCGGCGACATGTTCTACGAGGCCGACGAAGGCGGCATCTTCTGGCTCAATACGGGCACCGCGGAAGTGGAGCGCGTGGCCGAGAGCGTGCCCGGCTTCAATCAGCTGCTACGCGAAGAGATCGCCGACGACTGGCTCCTGCCGCCGTTGATCGAAGCGCTGCTTGAGGCGGGCAAGACGCGGGCGGAAGGGGAGTGCTACACCTACGTCACGCTGCCGATCTTCGCCGAAGGCGAGTACACCGTCGAGAATCTGAATCCGGTGCCGGCGATCGAGCATTTCGAACTGACGGGTTCGGTGTTGCAGCAGATGCAGGATCTGCCGGATGGGACGGATGTGAAGATCGATATTACGCATTAAGCGCCGGACGCGGCACCCGGACTGAGCGCTTAGTGGTCTGCGATCATGCGTAGTTCGATATCTCGATCAGGTTGAGGTCCGGATCGCGGATATAGATGGACTGGATCGGGCCGGTGGCGCCCGTCCTTCCCACGGGACCCTGCTCGATTGGTATGTCGGCCTGGTTCAACTCGCTGATGACATCCTTGAGCGGCGTGCCTGAAATGAGACATAGATCGATCGCGCCCGTCGTCGGGGCCGCGGCTTTCGGCTCGAATTCCTTGCCCTTCTGGTGAAGGTTGAATTTCTGCCTGCCGAAGACGAGCGCCTTGCGCCCTTCACCGAAGGTGACGACTTCCAGGCCCAGCACACGCGTGTAGAAGTCCACCGTCGTATCGATGTCGTTGACGGTGAGGACGAGGTGGTCGATCCGGTCGATGTTCATAGCCACGACGATACTCGCCGCAGCACGATGTTTCATCGCCCGAAACCTGAGAATTTCTTCATGAGGAGAAACTATCGATTGCCCTTCCGCGCTGGCGACAGCGTGCGCGAAAACCGCGATGGCAGCTATCGGCCCGGCACAAGGTCGCCGGGAATCAGGCGACCTGGGCGCGATGGGCAGACGTCGCCGGAAGTTCGGTTTCCAGGACCCAGCGCACGCCGTCGGGTTCGAAAAGCAGACGCGAACCACCGCCCTGCCGGCACCCGACACCTCGCTCGATGAAGCGTGTGCCGAAGCCGCGCTCCAGCGGAGTGGACACGGTCGGGCCACCCTGTTCCTTCCATTCCAGCCGGAACCGGCCGCCTGCGGGCTCGGCGCACGACCAGGCGATCGTGACCGTTCCGGTGTCGTTCGACAGGGCACCGTACTTGACCGCGTTGGTCAGCAACTCATGTAGTGCCATGGTCAGGCTGACCGCGGTCTCGGCGCTGAGAATCAGCGGCGGCCCTTCCCTGTGAATCCGTGCGCCGCCGCAATCGAAGGGAAGCACCGTGGCCTCGACGACGTCGCTCAGCGGCACCTCTTCCCACGCCGTGGCGATCAGCTGGTCCTGGGCCGCGGCAAGCGCACGCAGACGACCGCTGAAACAGGTGACCGCGGCATCCATCGGTCGCCCTTCGCGAAAGGTCTGCTCCGCCATCGCCTGAACGACCGCCAGCGTGTTCTTGAGGCGATGGCTGAGCTCGTTGATCAGCACCCGCTGGCTGCGCTGCGCCACCCGGTGATCGGTAATGTCGGTGCAACTGCCCCAGTAGCCCGCAAAGGCGCCGCCCCGCTCGAACGGCGTGCCGTTTTCGACGATCCATCGATAAACGCCATCGTGCCGGCGCAGCCGGTACTCGAGCGAATAAGGCTCACGTGCGCCGAACGCATGAAAGAACACCGACGAAGACCGGTCGAAGTCTTCCGGATGGATGCCCTCGACCCAGCCTTCGCCTACCTCTTCCGCCATGGATCGGCCTCTGAAGGCCAGCCATGGTTTATTGAACCAGTCGCCCTGGCGATCGGTGCCGGTACGCCAGATCATCACCGGCGCGAAGTCCGCCAGTTCGCGGAACTCCCGTTCGCCCGCGGCGACGGCGCGGTCGATGGGAAGGGTGGCGTGATCGCTCATGGTGTTCACCGTCTCTGTCCGCACGTCGCCCTGCTTCCCCCGGTGCGGATAATTCATGTCAGCCCGGCCGACATCCTTGCCCGTCGCGCCGCCCGCTGGTCGGTAAGCGGGCGACCGCACCATAACGTAAGTTCCCGGTGGACGACATGACGACAATCCTCCCCCGTGACATCAGTCACGGGGTGGCGCATGCGGCCGATTTTTCAGAATTTTCCTATTGCCAACGCGCCCGAAAAAGCCCGAAGAGGGGCGCTGGTATGCCAGAATCCGGTCGCCGCCGTGACATCGATCGCGTGCAGCATGTCACTGGGGATTACGAACGACCGCTGGTTCGCCGCTTGTGCGGCGGACGGACGTGCTCGTCGACTTTTGAATGGATCGGAAGGGAAACATGGATCTGCTTCGTTTCATCCTGATGCTGCCCGTACGCCTGCTGCGCGGCCTGGGTTGGTTGCTCGGTCGCGTGCTGCGGCCTGTCTTCGGCAACATGGCCTGGTCGGCACCCGCCTGGGTCCCCGCGACCGGCCGCGCCGCCCGCAGCCATCCCCTGAAGTTCACGGCCACGGTCGCGGGTGCGATCCTGATCGCCGCTGCCGGCTGGTTCGGCTGGCACTGGTGGGAAAACCGACCGAAGCCGGTCGAGCCCAACCGCATCACGTTTGAAGCCCCCGCGCCCGACATCAGCGACTACGAGCATGTCCCGGTGACGATCCATCCGCTCACGGTGACCTTCTCGGGGTCGGCAGCGAAGATCGAGTCGCTCGGCAAGCCGGTGACCGACGGCATCGCCATGGATCCGAAACTGCCCGGCCAGTGGAAGTGGGAGAGCGATCGCGTACTCAGCTTCGTGCCGTCCGCGGACTGGCCGGTGGGCCGGAAGATCGAGGTCAGTTTCGACAAGGCGAAGGTGTTCGCGCCGCAGGCGGTGCTGGCCGACGACCACTTCACCGTCTCGACCGTCCCCTTCACCGCGCGCGTCGTCAATGGCGAGTTCTACCAGGACCCGCAGGATCCGACCAAGAAGAAGACCATCGTCCAACTGGGCTTCAATTACCCGGTCGATGCCGCGCAGCTCGAAAAGCGTCTGAAGCTCGACCTGCGCAACGGGAATGAAAAGCGCGGCAGCGAACTGAAGTTCTCCGTCACCTATGACGATCGTCGCCTCAACGCGTTCGTCCACTCGCAGCCCCTGCAGCTGCCGCGCGACGACGGTTCGGTCGGCCTCAGGCTGGACGATGGCGCGGTAAGCAGCCGAGGCGGCGACGGCACGGAGAAAGCGCTGGAAACCTCGGTGCGCGTGCCCGGCCTGTATAGCCTGAAGGTCGACGAGATCTCGGCGACGCTCGTGGACAACGCCCGCTTCGAGCCGGAGCAGGTCGTGGTTATGAATTTCGGCGGGCCGGTCAGCGATACGGAGCTGGCGAAGCGGCTGCACGTCTGGGTGGTGCCCCGCAGCGATAAGGGCTACGGCGTTTCCACCATCGGCGAGAGCGACCTGCGCTCGTTCACGGCGATCAAGCCCGACGTGGTGCCGACCGAAAACGACTGGTCGGCCACGCAGAGCTTCAAATACCACGCTCAGCCGGGCCAGCAGATCTATGTCCGTGTGGACAAGGGTCTGGCCTCGTTCGGCGGCTACATCATGGCGAAGTCGCGCGCCGAGCTGCTCACGGTGCCCGACTACCCGCGCCTGCTCCGCTTCATGGCCGACGGCTCACTGCTGTCGCTCAGCGGTGACAAGCGGATCTCCGTGGTCTCGCGCAATATCCCCGGCATGCGGGTGGAAATCGGCCGCGTGCTGCCGGACCAACTGCAGCATCTGGTCTCGCTCAACGAGGGTAGCTACGCGAAGCCGGAAATGTACGGCTTCACTTCAGACCACATCGTCGACCGCTTCGTAAAGAAGGTTTCGTTCCCGGACGAAGGCCCGGGCAAGGCGCATTACGAAGGCTTCGATCTTGGCCAGTACCTCGCGTCCGGCAAGAAGGGCGTGTTCCTGCTCAAACTGTCCGGCTATGACGAGAACGCCGAGAAGGAAGCACGCGACCGGCGCGTCAGGGCAGCCCGCGAAGCCGCGGCCCGCGACGCGGGCGCCGATGCGGATGCCGCCGCGGCCGAAGCGGCGAAGGACGATGACGATAGCGGTCATGCACCTTACGACTGGCCGAAGGACGAGCGCCTGGTCGTCATCACCGACCTCGGCGTCATCGCCAAGAAGTCGATGGACGGAAGCCAGGACATCTTCGTGCAGTCCATCCACAATGGCTCGCCGGTAAGTGGCGCCTCGGTCGCCGTGATCGCCAAAAACGGCAGCACGCTGTTCACGCAGACCACGGGCGCCGATGGCCTGGCTCACTTCGCCAGCCTGAAGGGCTTCACCCAGGAAAAAGCGCCGGCGATGTACGTCGTGCGCCAGGGCGAGGATCTGTCGTTCCTCCCCGTGACCTCGTACGACCGTACGCTGGACTTTTCGCGCTTCGACATCGGCGGTGAGCCCAACGCGCATAGCCAGGGCCAGCTCTCGGGCTACCTGTTCTCGGATCGCGGCATCTACCGTCCGGGCGACCTGTTTCATATCGGCATGATCGTGCGCGCCAACGGCTGGACACGCAGCGTGGCGGGTATGCCCCTGATCGCCGAGGTGGTCGACCCGCGCGGCACCACCGTGCGCCAGCAGACCGTGTCCATGGACGCCGCCGGTTTCGCCGAGCTCGACCACACCACGTCCGAGACGTCGCCCACCGGCAACTGGACGGTGAACCTGTACATCGCCAAGGACGGCAAGCCGTACTCGCAGATCGGCAGCACGACCGTGCAGGTCAAGGAGTTTCAGCCGGATCGCATGAAGGTCGCGGCCACATTGTCGACCGCCGTGACCGAAGGCTGGGTGAAGCCCGCGCAGCTGAAGGCACTGGTCGACGTGCAGAACCTGTTCGGGACCCCGGCGGCGGATCGCCGCGTCGAAGGGTCGCTGACGTTGCGCCCCGCGTACCCGTCATTCCCGAGCTACAAGGACTACCACTTCTACGACATCCGTCGTGCGAAGGAAGGCTTCGAAGAAAAGCTCGCCGATGCGAAGACCGACGACAAGGGTCATGCGGAGTTCGCGCTGGACCTGTCGAAGTATGCCGACGCGACCTACCAGCTCTACTTCCTCGCCAAGGCGTATGAAGCTGAGGGTGGCCGCAGCGTAGCCGCCGCGACCCAGGGTATGGTTTCGTCGAACGACTGGCTGGTCGGCTACAAGGCGGTCGACAACCTCGACTACGTGAGCCGCGACGCGAAGCGCACGGTCAACCTCGTCGCCATCGATCCGTCGGCGAAGCGCATCGACCTCAACGGCCTCAAGCAGGCCATTGTCGAGACGCGCTTCGTCTCCGTACTGACCAGGCAGGACTCCGGCGTCTTCAAGTACGAGTCGAAGGCACGCGAGACGGTAGTCTCCGAGACCCCGCTGACGATTCCCGCCGCCGGTCTCGACGTGGCGTTGCCCACGGACAAGCCGGGTAACTTCGCCCTGGTGGTGAAGGACGCGCAGGGCAAGGAGATCAACCGCGTGGCCTGGTCGGTCGCCGGTGAGGGCAACGTGTCGCGCTCGCTCGAGCGCAACGCCGAGCTGCAGCTCACGCTGTCGAAGAAGGACTATGCGCCGGGTGAGGCGGTCGATATCGCGATCCGCGCACCGTACGCGGGCAGCGGCCTGATCACCATCGAACGCGACAAGGTCTATGCGCACGCATGGTTCCACGCCGATTCCACCAGCAGCGTCCAGCACATCACCGTGCCGGCGGATTTTGAAGGTAACGGCTACATCAACGTGCAGTACGTGCGCGATCCGTCGTCCGACGAGATCTTCATGAGCCCGTTGTCGTTCGGTGTCGTGCCGTTCTCGGTCAACATGGACGCGCGTCGCAACGTGCTCGCCGTGGAGTCGCCGTCGCTGGTGAAGCCCGGCGACACCGTGACCTTCCACGTCACCTCGACCACGCCGACGCGTGCGGTGGTCTTCGCGGTGGACGAGGGCATCCTGCAGGTCGCGCACTACAAGCTCGGCGATCCGCTGCAGTACTTCTTCCGCAAGCGCATGCTCGAAGTGTCGACGTCGCAGATCCTGGATCTGATCATCCCGGACTTCCAGAAGCTGATGACGATGGCGGCACCCGGCGGTGACGCGGACGGTGCCATCGGCCGCCAGCTCAACCCGTTCAAGCGCAAGCGTGACAAGCCGGTGGCCTACTGGTCCGGCATCGTCGATGTCGACGGCTCGAAGGACCTGACGTACAAGGTGCCCGACTACTTCAACGGCAAGCTGCGCGTCATGGCGGTGAGTGTGTCGCCGGAGAAGATCGGTACGTTCGAAGGCGCGACCACCGTGCGCGGCGATTTCGTGCTGTCGCCGAACGTGCCCACGACGCTTGCCCCGGGCGATGAAGCCGAGATCAGTGTCGGCGTCGCCAACAACCTGACCGGACTTGGCGGAAAGGAAATCCCGGTGGCGGTGAGCCTCAGACTCGGTCCGCAACTGCAGCTGGTCGGGGACGCGTCCAAAACGCTGAATCTCGGCGAGATGCGCGAGGGCGTGGCGATCTTCCGGGTACGGGCGACGAACAAGCTCGGTTCGGGCAACCTCACCTTCACCGCGGGCGCGAACGGCAAGTCGGCGAAGCAGTCGGTGGATCTTTCGGTCCGCCCCGCCTCGCCGATGCGTACCGATTTGGCCTTCGGCCGCGTCGATGCCCACGGCCGCGCGGACGTGACCTCGTTGCGCGACATGCATGACGAATACGCCAAGCGCGACGCGGCGTTCTCGTCGGTGCCGGTGGTGCTGGCGCGTGGCCTTGCCGCGTACCTCGTCGACTTCCCGCACTACTGCACGGAGCAGGTCATCAGCGCGGCGATGCCGGCGCTGATCCTCGGCAACCGTCCGGAGTTCGGCGACGTGAAGAAAGCCCGCATGCTCGGTGACGATACGCCTCCCGCCGATCCGGTGGCCGCGTTGTTCGACGTGCTGCGCGCACGCCAGAACGGGCAGGGCGGTTTCGGCCTGTGGACGGCGACGCCGGATACGCACACCTTCGCCACCGACTACGCCGTGCATTACATGATCGAAGCGACCGATCACGGCGTGGCCGTGCCGCGCGACATGCTGGCCTCGGCCGATGAAGCGTTGCGCCAGATTGCCGCCGACGATAGTGGCGACACGCTGGTGCAGATGCGGCAGCGCGCCTATGCGATCTACCTGCTGACCCGTCAGGGTAACGTCACGACCAACGACCTGGCTTCGGTGCAGGGACGTCTTCAGGACGTTTTCCCGAAGGACTGGAAGAGCGACCTCGCCGCCGCGTGGATCGCGGCGTCGTACCAGCTGTTGCATCAGGACAAGCTGGCGAACGAGCTGATGGCGCAGCCGCGCAAGCTGCTCGGTCGCAAGCCGGCGAACGAGTCGTACGCGTACTTCGATTACTACGACGCGCCGATCCGCGATGCCACCGTGCTGTATCTGCTTGCGAAGCACTTCCCCGCACAGGCGAAGGCACTGCCGCCCGAGACCATCGACAACCTCGTGCGTCCGCTCGGGCAGGGCCACTACAACACCCTGTCCTCCGGCATGATCATCCTCGCGCTGGACGCTTGGGCGACGGAGACCGGTGGCGATGTGAGCAAGCTGTCGATCGGTTCGGTCGCGGCCGATGGCGCCGTTACGCCGATCGGTGCACCGAAGGGGGTGCTGGTCGACGCGCACTGGGCGGCGGGTACGCAACGGCTGCGTCTGGTCAACGATGCCGACGCCCCGGCGTGGTACGGCGTGGCGCAGACCGGTTTCGATCGCAAGCCGTCGGCCGAAACGCGCAAGGACGGTCTGGAAATCACCCGGACGTACACCGATACCAAGGGCAAGTCGATCGACAGCGTCGCCACGGGTGACGAGATCGACGTTCACGTGCGTATCCGCGCGACGAAGAGCGACGCCGTGGACGACATCGCTATCGTCGACCTGTTGCCCGGTGGTTTCGAACCGGTGTTGCAGACGGCGCCGGCTGCGGATGCCGATGCGCCCTCGTCGGACGAAGCCACGTCGGATAACGATGCGAACAGCGGTGCCGACGAGCAAGCGAGCGACAACGGCGAAGGTGACGGCGAAGGCGACAACACCCCGGCATGGCATTCGCCGATCGGCAATCCGGAATCCACGTGGAAGCCCGACTACGCGGACGTTCGCGAGGACCGCGTGGTGGTCTATGGCATGGCCAGCACCGACGTGCAGGAGTTCATCTACCGGATCAAGGCGACGAATGCGGGTAAGTTCGTCATTCCGCCCGTGTTCGCCGAGTCGCTGTATGACCGGGGTACGCAGGCGCGGGCGCCAGGTGGCGGGAGCATGACCGTGACGGCCAAGCCGTGATCTGTCGGGGGTAACGGGTAGACCGGATTGCCAGCCCTGCTGGCGATAACGGGCCCCGTCACCCTCCCGTCCTTCCCACGTCCTGATGAACCCTCTCAAGCGCCTCGCCCGGATCCCATGGCACAACGCCCTCGTGGCGTTGCTGCTCATCGCGATCGTCCCCGTGGCGTGTCGCCTCTGGCCCCACGAGCCCCTGCGCGCCTGGCTCCCCTCATCGACCGCCGTCTACGACGCCGACGGCCGGCTGCTCCGGCTTACCCTCGCCAGCGACGACCGTTACCGGCTCTGGGTTCCCTTGCAGGACATCTCGCCGCAACTCGTCGACGGCGTCCTGCTGCACGAAGACCGCTGGTTCCGCTGGCATCCGGGCGTCAGCGCCTGGGGCCTCGCGCGCGGCGCATGGGTCACCTACGTACGTCACGGCAATCCCCAGGGTGGTTCCACCATCACCATGCAGCTGGCGCGGCTGATCTGGCATCTGGATACGCGCAGCCCCTGCGGCAAACTGGTGCAGGCAGCGCGAGCGATGCAGCTGGAACTGCGGTACTCCAAGCACGACATTCTCGAGGCATATCTCAATGCCGCGCCTTACGGCCGCAACGTGGAAGGCGTCGGTGCGGCCAGTCTCGCGTACTTCGGCAAGCCGCCCGCACGACTCACCTTGCCCGAAGCGTTGACCCTCGCGGTCATTCCGCAGGAACCGTCGCGCGGTGTGCCCGGCACAGTCGGCGGGGCCACGGTGATCGACAGGGCGCTGAAGCAGTCGCGCGACCGGCTGTTCGCGCGTTGGGTGGCGAAGCACCCGCAGGATGTCGCCGCGCGACCGCTCTTCGCCCTGCCGCTGAGCCTTCGCCCGCTGTCCCGGCTGCCGTTTGAAGCACCGCATTTTGTCGAGCAGGTACTCGCCGATCGTCGCCTCGATGGTGGCGACGACATGCGCGTGGTCACCACGCTGGATCTCGGCCTTCAGCACAGCCTCGAGCGTCAGGTTCGCCAGTACGTCGAGCACGGTGGCGATCGCGGTATAAAAAATGCCGCGGCGATCCTGATCGACACGCGCGACATGGGGATCAGGGCGATGGTCGGCTCCGCCGACTATTTCGATTCCTCCATCCAGGGCCAGGTCAACGGCACGCAGGCAAAACGCTCCCCCGGATCCACCCTGAAGCCTTTCATCTATGCGCTGGGTTTCGATCAGGGCCTGCTGCATCCGGAAACGGTGTTAAGTGACGTGCCGTCAGCGTTCGGTCCCTATACACCGGAAAACTTCGACGGTCGCTTTCTGGGCCCGGTGACCGCCACCCAGGCGCTGATCCGCAGCCGCAACATTCCCGCCGTGCAGATCGCCGCGAAGCTGGCCAGCCCCAACCTCTATCAGTTCCTGCACGATGCCGGCATCTCGCGCATGGCCAGCGAGAAACATTACGGCCTCGCTCTGGTCCTCGGCGGCGGTGAAGTCACCATGCAGGAACTGGGCGGTCTCTACGCCATGCTGGCCAACCGCGGCGAACTGCGGCCACTGCGCACGCTCGCCACCCAGCCACGTACGCAAGGCTCGCATGTGCTGAGCGAGGAGGCCAGCTTCATGGTCATGGACATGCTGCGGCAGAACCCGCGCCCTGACGACGCGGTCGCCGCGCAACCCTCGCGCCTGCCCATTTACTGGAAGACCGGGACGTCATGGAGCTTCCGCGATGCATGGACCGCGGGCAGCTTCGGGCCCTACGTGCTGGTCGTCTGGATAGGCAATTTCGACGGGGTGGGCAATCCGGCTTTCGTCGGCGTGGACGCCGCGGCACCGCTGTTCTTCCGCATTGCCGATGCCCTGCGCGCGGAACGGCCACGCCTCGCCGAGCCCGTCCGGCGCAACCCGCCGAACCTGCGTCGCGTGCCGATCTGCCTGGCCAGCGGCGACCTGCCCAACGCCTGGTGCCCGCAGGTGGGCAGCACCTGGTTCATTCCCGGCAAGTCGCCGATCCGCGTGAGTACCGTGCACCGTCCGGTGGTCATCGACACGGCGACGGGTCAGCCGGCGTGTCCGCCGTACGACCCGCAACGCACGCGTACCGAGGTGTATGAGTACTGGCCGTCGGATCTGGCTCGCGTCTTCGCCCAGGCGGGTCTGGCGCGGCGGACACCGCCCCCGCTGCCGGACTGCCAGGGCGGCGGCCAGCTGGTTGGCGATCCGCCCAGAATCACCTCGCCCCTGAAGGGCAGCACCTACCAGATCCGGGTCTCCCGCCTGGGTACGGAGCGCGTGGCGTTCACGGCGACGGCGGACGGCGCGTCGCGCATGCTGTACTGGTTCGTCGACGACGCTTACCTGGGCAGCGTCCCGAGCGGCCAGAGCCTGATGTGGGCCCCCGATCGCACCGGGCGATTCCTCGTCCGCGTGGTCGACGACCGGGGGCGTACGGACGCCCGCGAGCTGGGCATCGGCGCGGTGGAATAAGCGACCTCGGCGAATCGCTGCGCGTTTCCGGCAGCGGGCGTTCAGGGCACCCCCCGGATCGTCGATAACGACGGTCTGAAGCTCAACAGGGGAGACCGTCATCATGGCCATCGGAGTGTTTTCCGGCGTTCGCCGGATGTTCGTGAAAACGGATGCGTGCGCGCACGCCAAGCTGGAGGCGCTCGACCGGACTCAGGCGGTTATCGAGTTCGCCCTGGACGGCACCATTCTCAAGGCGAACCGCAACTTTCTCGATGCCATGGGTTACGCCCACGGCACCGAGATCGTGGGTCGCCACCACCGCATCTTCGTGGACCCGGAGGACGCCGCCTCACCGGAATACGCCGCGTTCTGGAAGCGCCTCGGCTCCGGCGAGCCCGACATGGGCCTTTACCGCCGTCGCGGCAAGGACGGCCGTGAGGTCTGGATCCAGGCGAGCTACAACCCGGTGCTCAACGCGTTCGGCCGACCGGTCAAAGTCGTCAAGTTCGCCACCGACGTCACGGAGCAACGCCTGCGCGCCGCCGACATGGAAGGCCGGCTGGCAGCCATCGACAAGGCGCAGGCGGTGATCAGCTTCTCCCTGGAGGGCATCATCCTCGAGGCGAACGATAATTTCCTCGCCACCATGGGGTACGAGCGTGCCGACGTCATCGGCAGGCACCACCGCATGTTCGTCGATCAGGCCGATCGCGAAGGCTCCGACTACCTCGCTTTCTGGCAGAAACTGGGTCGTGGCGAATACGACTCGGGGCTATATCGCCGGGTCGACCATCGCGGTCGCGAAGTGTGGATCCAGGGCAGTTACAACCCGATCTTCGACATGGCCGGCCGACCCTTCAAGGTGGTCAAGTACGCCACCGACGTCACCGCGCAGACGCGTGCCGCGCGCACCCTGCACGCGTCGCTCTCCGAACTGGCCGACACCGTGCCGGCGATCGCGGAGCAAGCCCGGGTCACCAACAACCTGGCCAACGCGGCCAGCCGCTCGGCGGTGGACGGGGGTGCGATGGTCGACGCGGTGATCTCCACCATGTCCGCGATCCAGAGTGGCGCACGTGACATCTCCGACATCGTCGCGATGATCGATTCGATCGCCTTCCAGACCAACATTCTGGCGCTCAACGCATCCATCGAAGCGGCGCGCTCCGGGGTCCATGGCCGTGGCTTCGCGGTGGTGGCCAACGAAGTACGCATGCTGTCCCAGCAGAGCGCCGAGTCGGCTCGCGACATTCGTGCGCTTATCGACGGGACGCTCGAGCGCGTCCGGGAAGGCAGCGAGCGCAGCGGGGAGGCCGGTGCGGCGATGCGCGACATCCTCAGCAACGTCGGGACCCTGCTCGAGCGCGTCTCCGATGTGGCGGTGGCGACGACCCAGCAGGCGGGCGGTATCGACAACGTCCGTCGCGCGGTGGCCGAACTGGCGTGACCCGGGGCGCGGCGTTACGGTAGGCGTCCCGGACCGGAGACCGCGCCATGCACAGCACGATCATTCCCTGCCTGCGCTACCGCGACGCCCTCGAGGCGATCGACTTCCTCTGCAAGGCGTTCGGCTTCGAGAAACAGGCCGTCTATGTCAACGCCGAGGACCAGGACGTCGTCGATCATGCCCAGCTGACCTATGGCGGCGGCATGGTAATGCTGGGTTCGGCACGGGATGACACGGCTTTCAGCAAGCACATGGTTCAGCCGGACGAGGTGGGCGGGCGCCAGACCCAGTGCGCCTGCGTGACGGTGCGCGATGTCCGCGCGCACTACGAAACGGCGAAAGCCGCCGGTGCCCACATCGTGAATGAGTACGAAGAGAAGGAATACGGCGGGGCGGGTTATTCGGCCCGCGACCCCGAAGGTCATCTCTGGTACTTCGGCAGTTACGACCCCTGGGTGTCGCCCGGGGGCTGATGCCAGCGCCTGCCGTGCTCGATCATGTGCAGCCGGATTTCGTCTTCCGCGATGGCGGCCAGTGCACGAAGACCGTTGGCTTCGAGCTCGCTGAGGCCACGGGGCACGTCGCCGAAGACACACAGGGTGCCCAGCACCTGGCCATCCGGCGCGTGCAGCGGGTGGCCGGCGTAAAAGCGGATATGCGGGTCGCCCGTCACCAGCGGGTTGCGCTGGAAACGCTCATCGCTACGGGCGTCTTCCACCACCAGGATGTCCTCCCCCAGGATCGCATGACTGCAGATCGCCCAGCCGCGCGGCGTCTCCTCGGGGGCGAGACCCTGGCGCGACTTGAACCACTGCCGCCGCGAGGTAAGCAGGGCAATCGCGGCCGTGGGCGCACCGGTCATCTGGCAGGCCAGCCAGGTGATGCGGTCGAAGACCGGATCCTGCGCGGTGTCGAGCAGCCCGCTGCGCGCGACCGAGCGCAGACGTCGTGCCTCGTCCGCGGGAACCGGATAATCGGGGTGACGCGCCGGACGGAGCTCTTCCGGCAGGGTCAACGGTGACTCGCCCGGGGGTGCCATGCGCTCCTCGAGCAGGGCCAGCACGGCACTGCGCCGCATGCGCCGATGACCGCCGGGGGTCTTCCACGAGGTCAGTGCGCCCCCTTCGATCCATTTCTGAGCGGTGCTCACGGAAATGCCAAGCAACTCCGCGGCGTCGCGCGTCGTCACGGTGGGATCATCGGGCGAATCGGGAGGAATGCGGTCGTTCAAGGCAGCCACGTACGTAGTTCATTCAACTGTTTGAAACTACCACAGGCGATGCCCCGACTCGCTTGTCGAAAACACCGCGTTTGAGTGGCGTTTTGTTGCGTGAGCAAAGACATACACGACAACGGCGTAAACTCTGGTATACGCGGCGGATCGATTTTCGCTCATGGAGCCAGCGCATGACCTCGTTCGCTACGTATTCCAGCCTCGTCGATCGTACCGTCGTCATTACCGGAGGTGCCAGCGGCATCGGTGCCTCGTTCGTCGAGCACTTTGCGGCCCAGGGTGCGAAAACCGCCTTCCTCGACGTGGCGGCCGATGCGGGCGAAGCGCTCGCGGAGCGACTCGGGGGTGCGCGCCACCCGCCCCGTTTCCTGCGTTGCGACCTGTCGGACGTGGAGGCGCTCCGCGGAGCGATCGCCACGGTCCGCGCCGACCTCGGCCCAGTGGGCGTGCTGGTCAACAACGCGGCAAACGACGTGCGTCATGACATCGCGGACACCACTCCGGAGGAATTCGACCGCAGCATGGCCACGAACCTGCGCCACCAGTACTTCGCCACCCAGGCGATCCTGCCGGATATGCGTAGCCTGGGCGGTGGCTCGGTGATCTGCCTCGGCTCGACGGGCTGGATGAAGAAGAACGCCGGCTACCCCATGTACGCGACCGCCAAGGCAGCCATCGAAGGTTTCGTCTATGGCATGGCCCGGGAACTCGGTCGCGATCGTATCCGGATCAACTGTCTGGTGCCGGGCTGGGTCATCACGGACAAGCAGCGCGAGATGTGGCTCGACGAAGAGGGGGAGGAGGAGATTCGCCGCGTGCAATGCCTGCCGGGTCACCTGATGCCCGAGGATCTGGCGCGGGCGGCCCTTTTTCTGGCGGCCGACGACAGCCGCATGTGTACCGGACAGAACTTCATCGTGGACGGCGGATGGGTCTGAAGCGCGGCATAACGTCTCACCCGGAGGCGACGCGACGCATACAGGTCGAACACATGTCGAGGCATCCAATTCAGGTTTCACATACCTGAAGGAACGACCCCATGGACGCCCCCATTCAGCAAGAGGTCGCCGCCGCGCATCCCAAGGCGGCGATCGTCACGACCTGTATCCTCGCGGCGCTCGCCGGCCTCATGTTCGGCCTCGACATCGGCGTGATCTCCGGCGCCACGCAGTTCATCCAGGCGGAGTTCAAGGTCAGCGATCACATGATCGAATGGATCGTCAGCTCGATGATGGCTGGCGCGGCGATCGGCGCGCTGGGTGCCGGCTGGATGTCGGCATCCCTGGGCCGCAAGCGCTCGCTGATCTTCGCGGGCATCGTTTTCATTGCCGGTTCGCTCTTCTGCGCCGTGGCATGGTCGCCCGCGATCCTGATTGTGGCTCGTCTGGTCCTGGGCGTCGCGATCGGTGTCGCCACCTTCACCGCGCCGCTGTATCTCGCGGAAGTAGCGCCGGAAAAGATTCGCGGCGCGATGATCTCCACCTACCAGCTGATGATCACCACGGGCATCCTGCTGGCCTTCCTTTCCGACACGGCCTTCAGCGCCAGCGGTAACTGGCGCTGGATGCTCGGCATCATCGCGGCGCCTGGCGTGCTCTTTCTCATCGGCCTGTTCTTCCTGCCCGACAGCCCGCGCTGGCTGCTGATGCGCGGTCGTCGTGAGGATGCGCAGATCGTCCTCGCGAAGCTTCGAGGCGATGAGGCGGTGGTCAAAAAGGAAATCGCGGATATCGACGAGCAGCTCAAAACCAGACAGCACGGCTGGAGCATGTTCAAGGAGAACGCGAATTTTCGCCGCTCCGTCGGCCTGGGCGTGCTTCTGCAGGCGGTCCAGCAGTTCACCGGTATGAATGTGGTGATGTATTACGCGCCGCGCATCTTCAAGGACATGGGCTACGACACGCACGCGCAGATGTGGTTCACGGCGGCGGTTGGCCTGACGAATGTTCTTGCTACGCTGATCGCCTTCGCTTTCGTCGACCGGCTGGGCCGCAAGCCGATTCTGTATGCCGGCTTCACCATCATGGCGGTGGGCCTGGGCGTGGTGGGAACCATGATGGGTCTGGGCATCAACTCGCGCGGCGAGCAGTTCTTCACCGTGGGCATGCTTCTGGTCTTCATCGTCGGCTTCGCGATGTCCGCCGGCCCGCTGATCTGGACGCTGTGTTCGGAAGTCCAGCCCCTGAAGGGACGCGACTTCGGTATCGCCGCGTCGACGTTCACCAACTGGGTCACCAACATGATCGTCGGTGCCACGTTCCTGAGCCTGCTCAGCGGTATCGGCAACGCCCAGACCTTCTGGCTGTACGCGGCGCTCAATGCGCTCTTCATTTTCGTCACCTTCTTCCTGGTGCCGGAGACCAAGGGCGTCACCCTCGAGCAGATCGAACGCAACCTGATGGGCGGCAAGCCGTTGCGCAAGATCGGTCAATAACCCGGCAACGGACAGGAGCGCGCCAGGCGCGCTCCTGTCTGGGGTCGTTCGCCTAACACGTCGTGAGACGTCGTGTCATGAGAATCGCGCCCATTCCAGGCCGCCGGCGTACGATAGATCCGAAAAAAATCGGATTTTTGAGTTTTATTCCATATGCCATGTCGGAGATATCCGACAGACTTCTCAGAGCGCTCGCGTAGTCGAGCTCGGCTGCGTGATGCGCGGGGTGACCCCGTGTCTCCCCAGGCCGGCGGTCCCGTCGGGACCGTTTCTCAAGATCTGAAAAGGGTTAATTGGATGAACCTCAAAGCAATCACTTCCGCGCTGCTCATTGCGGGTCTCGCCGCTCCGTCGGCATTCGCCTCGACGGGCACCGTCACGTTCACCGGTTCCATCACCAACGTCACCTGCACGGTCGACGGTGGTGCGCCGGGCAACGGCCCGGACTTCACCGTCAACATCGGTGCGGTCAACGCGGCCGACTTCGCCAACGTCGGCGATACCTCGGGTAACACGGGCTACCGCATCTACATTGGTAAAGCCGGCGAAACCACCTGCGCGGATGGAACGAAGGTGTGGGCGAGCTACGACACCGGCTCGACGGTGGATCCGGCCACGGGCGCGCTGAAGACCGTCGGCGCCGCGACGGGTGTGCAGATTCGTCTGTTCGACAAGAACGGTCAGCCGATCGACATCTGGAACGACAAGCAGGATAGCGTCAAGGAAGTCGTCGTCGGCAACCAGGCCCTGCTGGCCTATTCGGCTTCGTACCAGCGCACGGGAAACATCACGGCGGGTGACGCCAACAGCTCGGTGACCTACACCGTCCGCTTCGAGAACTAAGGAAGGAAGTCGACCGCCGGCCTGGCCGGCGGTCGCACTGTTTACGTGAAGGAACGACTCCGGATGCACGCAATGAAATGGAATATCGGCTTGCCGGCGTGTGTGCTTGCCGCGCTGCTGCTGCTCGCCTCCATGCCCGCCGGGGCGGGCGTGGTCATGAATGCGACACGCTATGTCTATCCCTACCTCCTGGCGGCCTGGCGTATCCGCGCACATCTTCGCAACGATGCGGGCGACCTGTGGACGCGCGCGGCGAACTACCACTCCCGGACCCCACGTCACAACGCACGTTATCGCGCGGACCTGATCCACCGCGCCGGCCGCTGGTCCGCCTGGCTGGACACGCACTTTCCAACCCACGACGCCGTCGTGAATTCCCCACCTTAAGGAACGAGGCCTGATGAACTACCGAACGATGCACCGCGCCCTCGGCGTGTTGCCGCTGCTTGTGCTCACCGCGCCCGCGATAGCGGCGGAGAATGGCTGCTACTGGTCGGCCGATGGCAATTATCAGCTTGGGCAGACGGCGCAGATCACCGTATGGAACGACATGCCACCGGGGCAGCAGGTGCGCGACGAGAAGGCGCATGGCGATGGCAACATCCTGGCCACATGCATGCGCGGGCAGGCCACCTTCGAGGGCGACTATACCGTGGCACGCGACGACGGCATGGTGACGCTTACGGTCGACGGACAGCCGTCGGGCTTCGGCATCGAGGTGTATATCGAAGAGCGGGACGGGAGTGACCGTCGGTATTTCCCACACCGCTATCAGCGGACCTTCCGCCTCGGTGAGCCGGTTCGCAGCAACGATGCGGACATCGGGTATCGCGTCGTGCGCACGACAGGCCCGGTGCGCTTCGGTCGCGTCGATTCCCGGACCATCGCTCAGCAGTGGACGTATCAACCCGACGGTGCCAGAACCAGGGCCTTTCGCCACCTGAAAATCTACGAGCTCTATTTCGTGCGCCCCACCTGCAGCATCAGCGGCGACACGCTCAACCAGACGGTCGACGTGGGCCGCTATCACGTAGGCAACTTCGCTACCCCGGAGCGAGCCACACCCTGGGTGCCGTTCTATTTCAGGGTGGAGTCCTGCGCGGAGCCGGTCGGGATGATCGCCAGTTTCACCTTCGGTAAGGCGACGGACGCCGATCCTGTACTGGATGAGCTGTTCTCCCTGACCGGCCCGAAGAACGTCGGTCTCGAAATCGCCAGCGACGATACGAAGACGACGCTCCGGCCCGGCGTGCCGTTCCTGGTCAACGCCGTGGGCACTGGCCGCTCTTATCAGTTCAACGCGCGTCTGCGTGAAACCCAGCCGACGGTGCGCGGCGGTGAGTTCCGGCGTCCCCTGCTGGTGCAGGTCGAGTTCTTCTGAGGGCCGCGTGACGCCCCGGTCCTGCCGCTCCCGTTCGGCGTTAGAATCGGGGACCTCGCACGTACGAAATCGCCGATATGCGCAATCCGCTCCAGGAACAGCTTCTCAAGGCCGGCCTCGTCAAGAAGGACAAGGTCGCCAAGGTCGCCCGTGAACAGGCCAAGGCCCGTCAGGGCAAGGCTCCCGCGCCGGATGCGGCCGATCAGGTCGACGTCCGCCGCCTCCAGGCCGAGCGGGCCGAGCGCGACCGGGCTCTGGCCGCCGAACGCAATGCCGAGGCCCGGGCAAAGGAGATCCGCGCCCAGGTCCGGCAGATCATCGAGACCACCAGGGTCAAGCGCGAGGGCGACATCGCCTATCGCTTCAACGACGGCGACAAGATCGCCAGCATCTTCGTCAGCGAGTGGCTGCGCAACCAGCTGGCCTCGGGGGCGCTGGTCATCGCCCGTGCCGGCGACGGCTACGAGCTGATTCCCCGTCTGCCCGCGGACAAGATCCACGCCCGGGCGACCGACATGATCGTGCTCGACCACGGCCGCAAGGAAGGCGATCCGCTGCCGACCAGCGACGATGACGACGACTACTACAAGCAGTTCGTCGTGCCGGACGACCTCATCTGGTAAGGCGGTCGGCGCATGACCGTTCTCGTTACCGGTAGCGCGGGACACCTCGGCGAAGCCCTGGTGCGACGCTTGCGAGCGGAGGGTCGCGAGGCACGCGGCCTCGACATCAAACGTTCGCCCTTCACCGACATCGTAGGCTCTATCGCCGATGAGACGTTCGTGCGTGACGCCATGTCGGGCGTGACCGCTGTGATCCACGGCGCGACCCTGCATAAACCGCACGTCGTCACGCATTCAAAACGACAGTTCGTCGATACCAACGTCGCGGGCACCCTCGCCTTGCTCGAAGCTGCCGTATTGCATGGCGTGAGCTCGTTCGTCTTCACCAGCACGACGAGTGCTTTCGGCGCAGCGTTGTCGCCGGCGCCCGGCGAGCCCGCCGCCTGGATCGATGAGGGCGTCGTGCCGGTACCGAAAAACATCTACGGCACGACGAAGATCGCCGCGGAGGACCTTTGCGAACTCGTCGCACGCAAGGATGGCCTGCCGGTACTCGTGCTGCGCACCTCGCGTTTTTTCCCGGAGGATGACGACAGCGCACAGGTGCGCGACGCGTTCGATACCGCGAATATGCAGGCGAACGAGTTGTTGTACCGGCGCGCGGATATCGAGGATGTCGTTGGCGCGCACGTGCTCGCTGTCGAGCGCGCACCCGCGCTGCGCTTCGGCCGCTACATCGTTTCGGCGACCACGCCGTTTTCCCGGGACGACGTGGACGCGTTACGCCACGACGCGCCCTCGGTGGTGCGTCGCCTCTATCCTGACGTGGATGCGCTGTACGCCGCGCGTGACTGGCGCTTGCTGCCGTCGCTGGATCGCGTTTACGACAGCGCGCGGGCGACGCGTGATCTGGGTTGGACGCCGAAACGCGATTTCGCGTTCGTGCTGACGTGCCTGCGCGAGGGCGTCGACTTCCGCAGCGACATGGCACGGGCTATCGGGAAGAAGGGCTACCACGATGCGGCGTTCGGGGACGGACCGTATCCTGTGATCGGTTGAAGGCCGCGCCGTCTTGCAAGCCACCGGTGGGCGCTGACTCCTGGCAGCGATCCGCGCTTCGGCGCGGCAACCTCACCTCAGCCCCATGACTTTCCGCTCATGGCGCAACAACCATTCCTTGCGCCACAGCCCGCCGCCATACCCGGTCAGCGATCCATCGGCGCCGATCACCCGGTGACACGGAATCATGATCGCCAGCTGATTCGCTCCATTGGCACGCGCCACGGCACGCACCGCGGTGTGTCTTCCCGCTGAGGCGGCGATCTCCGAATAGCTCCGCGTCGTCCCCGGCGGGATCGCGATCAGTTCATCCCACACCGCTTTGGTAAACACCGAGCCATGCAGGGCCAGCGGCGTCTCGAACACCAGCCGCGTGCCCGCGAAATAGTCGCGCAGGTCGCGCTCGATCCGGTCGATCACCGGCGTGCGCCCGAATCCGATCGACGAGCGGGTGGACTCGCGCAACTTCTTCAGCTCGGTCGGCAGCGCCGTCCGGTCGAAGAATTCCAGCAGATGCAGGGCGTGCGAGTCGGCCACGGCCAGCATCGTGCCGATGGGCGACTCGATCCAGTCGGCCCTGAGCAGTTCACGCCCGCGAAGCGCCACCGGCACGTCGCCGAGCAGGCGTACGATCGCCTCCCGGAACCCGCTGCCCGATGCGTACCCGGCCGACTGCTGAGCCTCGATGACGGTGGCTCCGCCAGCCAGCTTGTCCATCCCTTGTCCTGCCCGGCGAAGACGGGCCATGTCCAGGAATGTCAGGCCGAGGTGGCGCTTGAAGCTGCGTCGCACGGTTGAGGGGTCGTAGCCGAGGGCGGTGAGGTCGTCCTCGGACCAGATCCGCTCGGGGTCGTCCTCCAGCCGCTTGAGCAGGGCCGAGACCATCGGTTCGCGCTGGCCCACGGGATCGAGGGGGCGACAACGCAGGCACGGCCGGAAGCCGGCTTCGAAACAGCTGGCGATCGAATCGTAGAAGCGGGTGTTCTCGAGCAGCGGTTTGCGGGCCGGGCAGGTCAGCCGGCAGAACACGCCGGTGCTGGTGACGCCGACGAACACATGGCCGTCGTAAGCCGGGTCCCGGTCGAGTAACGCTCTGTATAAGGTGTCGTGGTCGGGCAGGTCGAAAAGCATGCCGCATAGCGTAAGGCATGCTGGCAGCGTCGAAGCACGCGAATCGGGCGGCTATTTTCCGAAGGTCCCGACTGCCTTGTCGATGAGCGGGGAGCGATGCGGCCGCTCCCCGGTCATCGCGTCAGGCCTTGTTGCGGTCGGTTTCCAGCGCTCGGTTGATGCGCAGGGCCAACAGGGTGCAGGCGGCGCCGGAGAGCAGATAGATGCTGACCGCGCCGAGCCCGAACCGCATCGACAGACCCAGCGCCACCAGCGGGGCGAACGCGGCGCCGAACAACCAGGCGAAGTCGGAGGTCAGCGCCGCGCCGGTATAGCGGAAGCGCTTTGCGAAGTTCGCGGTCACGGTACCGGCCGCCTGGCCGTAAGACAGGCCGAGCAGGGCGAAGCCGATCAGCAGGAAGGCATCCTGCGCCACCTTGCCGCCGCCCAGGAGCCACGGGGAGGCGATGGCGAACAGGCCGATCAGCACCGCCATGGTGCCCAGGGTGTTGCGGCGCCCGAACTTGTCGGCCAGCACACCGGAGGCCACAGTGGCCAGGATCGCCACGAAGGCGCCGACGATCTGCACGATCAGGACGTTATTGATGTCCTGCGAGCGGTTCAGCGAGATCCACGACAGCGGGAAGATCGTCACGATGTGAAACAGCGCGTAGCTGGCCAGGGCGGCGAAGGCGCCGATGAACAGGTTGTAGCCCTGAGCGTGGAACATCTCGATGATGCCGATCGGCTCCAGCTGGCCTTCTTCGAGCAACTGCGTGTACTCCTCGGTCACCACCAGACGCAGACGGGCGAACAGGGCCACCACGTTGATGGCGAAGGCCACGAAGAACGGGTAGCGCCAGCCCCAGCCGAGGAAGTCTTCACGGGATAGCTGGGTATTGAGGAAGAGGAACAGCGACCCGGCGATCAGGAAGCCCATCGGGGCGCCCAGCTGGCCCAGCATCGCGTACCAGCCCCGCTTTTCCTTAGGGGCGTTGAGCGAAAGCAGGGAGGGCAGGCCATCCCAGGAGCCGCCGAGCGCAATGCCCTGCAAGAAGCGCAGCAGGGACAGGATCACGATGACCTGATAGCCGCCGGTCGTATTGGCGGGGAGGAAGGCGATGCAGACCGTGGAGGTGCCCAACAGGAACAGGGCGGCCGTCAGCTTGGTGCCGCGGCTCCAGGTCCGCTGGATCGCCATGAACAGGGTGGTGCCAATCGGGCGGGCGATGAAGGCGAACGAGAAGATCGTAAAAGCCAGCAGGATCCCGTCCAGCGGACTGAGGAACGGGAAGAAGACCGACGGGAACACCAGCACGGATGCGATGCCGTATGTGAAGAAGTCGAAGTACTCCGAGGCGCGGCCGATAACGACACCGACGGCGATCTCGCCGGGGGCGACCGGGGCGTGGCTGGTCTGGTGCTGGCGGCGGACGTCCTGTTCGACGCCTGCAATCCCTTGATGCGCTTGCGAAATGGTCGTCATCGTACCCGGCCCGGTTGGAGAGTTGGCTACAGCATAGCGAAGCTTGAGGTCAATGGCTCGTAGACCATGGGACAATGTGTCCTATGGCCTTGCCCACCCGTTCAGCGTAAATTTTATGGTCCCCACGGTTGCCTCCATCATGCGAATGTCCTTGAAGATGTTGCGCGGATTGCTGATCCCCGCCCTTGCCCTGTTGCTTTCGGGCTGCGATGCCGTGCTGTTCAGCCCTTCGGGCGACATCGCGAGGCAGCAGCGCGACCTGATCATGATCTCCGTGGTGCTGATGCTCATCATCATCATCCCCGTGATCGTGATGACCTTCCTTTTCGCCTGGAAATACAGCGAGAAGAACAAGAATCACAAGGGCTACGACCCGGACTGGAACCACTCGACGGTCCTCGAGCTGCTGATCTGGTCGGCTCCCCTGCTGATCATCATCGCGCTGGGCGCCATCACCTGGACCAGCACGCACAAGCTCGATCCCTATCGTCCGCTCGACCAGATCGATGCCACCCGCCCCGTCGCCCCCGGCACCAAGCCGCTGGTGGTCGAGGTCGTGGCGCTGGACTGGAAGTGGCTGTTCCTCTACCCGGAACAGGGCATCGCCACGGTCAACGAGATGGCGGCCCCGGTCGATCGCCCCATCGAGTTCCACATCACGGCCTCGTCCGTCATGAACGCGTTCTTCGTCCCGTCGATGGCCGGCATGATCTATGCCATGCCCGGCATGGAGACGAAGCTGCACGCGGTGATGAACAAAACCGGCGATTTCGAAGGCATTTCGGCCAATTACAGCGGCGCCGGCTTCTCGGACATGCGCTTCACCTTCCATAGCCTGTCCGATGAGGGCTTCGACAGCTGGGTCGCCAAGGCAAAGGCCAGTGGCGACACGCTCAGCCGCGAGGATTACCTCAAGCTCGAGCAGCCCAGCGAGAAGGACCCGGTGCACTTCTACGGTACCGTGGCACCCAACCTCTACAACGCCATCCTCAACCGCTGCGTCGAGTCGAACCGCATGTGCCAGAGCGACATGATGGCGATCGACAAGCAGGGTGGGCAGGGTGTCGTGGGTACCTACAACGTGACCTCGCTCGACGCCGCGACCCGCGCCCGGGTAGGTCTGGCCGATGCCGGCCCGCGCTATGTCGGTGCCTACTGCCTCGGCGCCGGCGTGGCCGGCCAGCCGATGACCCCTGCCGGACGTCCGCTGTAACAGCGGCCGCCTGATTTCGATTCAAGCCTTAGCGAGTCCGGTAATGAACATGCCCGATCTAGCCAAACTGATCTTCGGACGCCTCACTCTCGATGCGATTCCGTACCACGAGCCCATCCTGATCGCCACCTTCGCGGGCGTCGCCCTCGGTGGCATCGTGGTGCTCGGTCTGATCACCAAGTACAAGCTGTGGGGCTATCTCTGGAAAGAGTGGTTCACCAGCATCGATCACAAGAAGATCGGCATCATGTACATGGTGCTCGGCATCATCATGCTGCTCCGCGGCTTCGCGGACGCGTTGATGATGCGTATGCAGCAGGCCATCGCCTTCGGTGACAACCCCGGTTTCCTGCCCCCTCATCACTACGACCAGATCTTCACCGCCCACGGCGTGATCATGATCTTCTTCGTGGCGATGCCCCTGGTCACGAGCCTGATGAACTACGTGGTGCCGCTGCAGATCGGCGCGCGCGACGTGGCCTTCCCGTTCCTCAACAACTTCAGCTTCTGGATGACGGTCGCTGGCGGCCTGCTGGTCATGGCCTCGCTGTTCGTCGGTGAGTTCGCCCGTACCGGCTGGCTGGCCTACCCGCCTCTGTCCGGCCTCGCGGCCAGTCCCGATGTCGGTGTCGACTACTACATATGGTCGCTGCAGGTGGCCGGTGTGGGCACCACGCTGTCCGGTATCAACCTGATCGCCACCATCGTCAAGATGCGCGCGCCGGGCATGACCATGATGAAGATGCCCGTCTTCACCTGGACCTCGCTGTGCACCAACGTGCTGATCGTCGCCGCCTTCCCGGTGCTGACGGCGGTGCTGGTGCTGCTCGCGCTCGACCGCTACGCCGGTACCAACTTCTTCACGACGGACTTCGGCGGCAACGCCATGATGTACGTCAACCTGATCTGGATCTGGGGTCACCCCGAGGTCTACATCCTGGTGCTGCCGGTGTTCGGCGTGTTCTCGGAAATCGTTTCGACGTTCAGCCGCAAGCGCCTGTTCGGTTACGCCTCGATGGTCTACGCCACCGTGGTCATCACCGTGCTGTCGTACCTGGTCTGGCTGCACCACTTCTTCACCATGGGTTCCGGCGCGAGCGTCAACTCGTTCTTCGGCATCACCACGATGATCATCTCGATCCCGACGGGTGCGAAGATCTTCAACTGGCTGTTCACGATGTACCGTGGCCGCATTCAGTTCGACGTGCCGATGCTCTGGACGATGGGCTTCATGGTCACCTTCGTGATCGGCGGCATGACCGGCGTCATGCTCGCCGTGCCCCCGGCCGACTTCCTGCTGCATAACTCGCTGTTCCTGATCGCGCATTTCCATAACGTGATCATCGGCGGCGTGGTGTTCGGTGTGTTCGCCGCCATCAACTACTGGTTCCCGAAGGCCTTCGGCTTCCGCCTCGACCCGTTCTGGGGCAAGTGCTCGTTCTGGTTCTGGCTGACCGGCTTCTACTTCGCGTTCATGCCGCTGTACGTGCTGGGCTTCATGGGCGTCACCCGCCGCATGAACCACTTCGAAGATCCGTCGCTGGCCATCTGGTTCCGTATCGCCGCCTTCGGCGCGGTGCTGGTCGCTCTGGGCATCGCCTCGTTCCTGATCCAGATCTTCGTCAGCATCCGCAACCGCGAGAAGCTGCGCGACGTCACCGGCGATCCGTGGCACGGCCGTACCCTGGAGTGGTCGACCTCGTCGCCGCCGCCGGACTACAACTTCGCGTTCACCCCGATCATCCATGACTCGGATGCCTGGTGGGACATGAAGGAGCGCGGTCACGAGCGTCGCCTCGGTGGCTACCTGCCGATCCACATGCCAAAGAACACGGCAGCGGGCGTCGTCATCGCGGGCTTCGCCTTCGTGGTCGGCTTCGCCATGATCTGGCACATGTTCCTCATCGCCGGCCTGGCCTTCGTCGGCCTGCTGGTGAGCGCCATCACGCACACCTTCAACTACAAGCGCGACTACTACATCCCCGCCGACGAAGTGGCTCGTACCGAAGCCATCCGCACGGAAGAGCTTGCCGCCCATGTCTGATAATCACGCTTCGCCCGCCGTCGTCGCGGATGGCCAGAAACTCGAGTTCTGGATGAAGGAAGATCACCACCCGGCCAACGGAACGTTGCTCGGGTTCTGGATCTACCTGATGAGCGATTGCCTCATCTTCGCCTGCCTGTTCGCCGTCTACGGCGTGCTGGGTCGCAGCTACGCCGGTGGCCCGTCGGGTGCCGACCTGTTCGAGCTGCCGCTGGTCGCCGTCAACACCACGATGCTGCTGCTGTCTTCCATCACTTACGGCTTCGCCGTGCTGGAGATGCAGAAGAATCGCAAGGGCACGATGATGGCGTGGCTGGTCGTGACCGGTCTGTTCGGTCTGGCCTTCCTCGGCATCGAAATGTGGGAGTTCGCCCACCTGATCCACGAAGGTGCCGGTCCGCAGCGCAGCGCGTTCCTGTCCTCGTTCTTCACCCTGGTCGGCACCCACGGCCTGCACGTGACCTTCGGCTGCATCTGGCTGGTCACGCTGCTGTTCCAGGTGGGTCGCTTCGGTCTGACCGCCGCCAACAAGCGTCGCATCATGTGCCTCTCGATGTTCTGGCACTTCCTCGACGTGGTCTGGATCGGCGTCTTCACCTTCGTTTACCTGATGGGAGTGCTGCCGTGAGCGCGCACATCGAATCGCACGATCACCACCACGACGATCACCACGATCACGACGACGGTGCCAGCCACAGCACGCTGAAGGGATACATGACGGGGTTCTTCCTCGCCGTGTTCCTCACCGCGATCCCGTTCTGGCTCGTGATGGGCAAGGTCATCCCGAACTCGCAGACGCTTGCGATCGTGGTGCTCTTCTTCGCCGCCATCCAGATCGTGGTCCACATGATCTACTTCCTGCACATGAACACGAAGTCGGAGGGTGGCTGGAACATGCTGGCCCTGATCTTCACCCTGGTGCTGGTGGTCATCACGCTCACGGGTTCCATCTGGGTCATGTTCCACATGAACGCCAACATGATGCCGGGCATGTCGCATGACATGACCGAGCAACAGGTCAAGAACCTGCCTTGAGCACCAACGTTCCAAACGAAGCCACGACGCCGCGCCCTCCGCGCGGCGTCTTCGTTCTGGCCTTGCTGGCGGTGCTCGGCACGGTGCTGTTCGTCGCTTTCGTCGCCCTGGGCACCTGGCAGGTGCACCGCCGCGCGTGGAAACACGACCTGATCGCCCGCGTCGACCAGCGCGTGCATGCGGAGCCGGTCACCGCGCCGGGCCGTGGGCAGTGGCCCGTGGTCAGCGCCGCCAACGACGAGTACCGTCGGGTCAGGCTGACCGGCACGTTCCTGCAGGACAAGAGCGTGCGTGTGCGTGCCAGCACGGAGCTGGGCATGGGTTCGTGGCTGATGACCCCGCTGCGTACGCGTTCGGGCGACACGGTCATCGTCAACCGCGGCTTCGTGTCCACGACATGGTGCGGCGGCAAGGCCACCTGTACCCCCGGTCCCGCCGGTGAAACCACGATCTCCGGCCTGTTGCGGATCAGCGAACCCAAGGGTGCGTTCCTGCAGGACAACGACCCCGCGGGCGATCGCTGGTATTCCCGTGACGTGGCGGCGATCGCCGCGGCCAAGGGTCTGGACGACACCGCGCCCTATTTCGTCGACGCGGACGCGGCTTCCTCGCCCGGTCGCGGCGAGGGTAACGAAGGTCCGGTCGGCGGCCTGACCGTCATCGCTTTCCCCGACAACCATCTGTCCTACGCGATCACGTGGTTCGGTCTGGCCCTGATGACCCTGCTGGGCGCCTGGATCGTCTGGAAGGACCAGCGCAGGAAGCGCCGCACACCCTGAGGGCGTTTCAATTTCGGGATCCCCGGACGTCTTGGGTAGATGCAGACGCCTTACCCCGAGTCGCAAGCGATGCACGACCTCACCCTGGCCTGGGCGACGCCCCGCCAGCGGCGAGGCACGCTGGCCCTGGTGCTGGACCACGCGCGACGCCGTGCTTCCCTGCGACGCAAAGGCGCGGTTCCGGAACGGCGCCTCACCTATCTGCTTCGTTCGCTCGCGGCCTTTCGGCGGCAGACGGCATGGCTGGGCATGGTCGGGCGCTCGCGGGCGATGCGCGCGGCCGCTGAGCTCAATCCGCGGGTCTATGAGCGCTGGCAGCGCCATTACATCTCACGCGACTTCGATCTGGCGACGTGCGCCCGGCTCGTCGAAGCGCATTACCGGTTTGTCGCCCGGAAGTTTCCGGAGCGCCTGCGTGAGCGTCTGATCCGTGGCCACGACGTGCGCCTGGCGACGCTGCCGCTCGGCGGCGGTGAAGTGGCGTATCTGCATGCGCGCGCGCCCGAGCACGAAGCCACGGGCGAACTCGGCCTGTTCCTGCTCAACGGCGACAAAGAGGTGATCTCCTCCTGCGCGATCACGTTCGGCGGCACGGACGGCCTGCTGGTCGGCGCCATGCGCGGGTCGTGGGCCTACCTCGGACGCGGTGCGATTGCGCGGTTCACCCGTGCCACGGGCGGTCTGCGTCCGCGCGACCTGCTGCTCGCGGTGGTTCGCGCGCTGGCGACGTATTTCGGCATCGACCGGGTGCGCGGCGTGTCCCGTGAGGCGCATCCGCTGGATCGTCGGGCGGGCGTTACGGCGGCGTCCTATGACCGCTTCTGGCGCCGGCATGGCGGTGTCCCGGGTATCGACGGGTGTTACGAGATTCCGCGCATCGGAGCGAGCAGCGGCCGCGATGAACGCGATACGTTCCGGCGCGAAGCCTGCGAGGTCGCCCTGCGCTCGTTCGCGAAGGCCTAGAAGTCGTACGAACCCGAGAGCAGGACGACGCGCCCCTGCCTTATAGGTACGAAGGTCTCATCGAAATTCACCGCGTACAGCGTACGGGCGAAGAGGTTCTTCACGCCCAGCGTCAGCCGCCAGTTCCTGCCGTACCGCGACACGTTGGTTTCCACGCTGGCCTGGCCGGGAATGCCGAAGTACTGCCCATCGCCGCTGGTCCGCCCGATGCTGCGGCTGCGGGCGAGGATGCCGGCGCCGATGCCCCAGGGTTTGGTGTCGCCGTCGCCGAAACGATAGCTCGCCCATGCGGCGGCCTGATGCCTTGGAGAACCGGTGGGGCGGGTGTCGTCGTTGTTGTGGATACGCGCTTCCGTCACGCTGGCCAGCACATCGAGACCCTCGGCGACACGACCGGAAAACTCCAGCTCCACGCCGCGGTTGGTCTGGCCCGGTCCGGGCGTGGCGAAGAACGGCGGTTCCGGCGATACCAGGTCGACGCTGTGATCGACATGGATGCGATAGACCGCCGCGGTCAGTCGCGCGCGATGGTCGAACAGGTCGAATTTGCCGCCGAGTTCCACCTGGCGGGACGTGGCGACGGGCAACGGCTGGCCGTCCTTGCCCAGCAGTGGGTCCGGCTGGAAACCCGTCGACGAGTCGGCGTACAGCGCTATCCCGGGCGTCAGCTTGTAGACGACGCCCAGCTTGGGAATCCAGCGCGCCTTGCGGATCGTGCGGGGAGACCCGTCGGTCCAGTGCGTCTCCAGCTTGTAGGTCGTTCGACGCAGGGCGGCAAGGACGTTCCAGTCGTCGCCGATCGCGACCTGATCCTGCAGGTAGACGCCGGCGTTCGTTTGCCACGAGCCGCCGAGCGTCTGCACCGTGGTACTCACCGGCGCGATCAGCGCATTGTATTTGGCGGACATGGTCGCACCGGTGCGCAGGTCGTACGCCAGCGGACGGGTCGTTACGTAGGCATCGCGATCGGTGACGTCGTCGGTGCCGCTTTCCGTTTCGGTCGTCGTGCCGCTACCGCCGTCGCCGGCGTGGGTGCGGGCGAGGTCGACGCCGACCAGAACCGTGTGCGTGACATCGCCGTAGCGGAACGTGCGGGTAAGGTCGTTCTGCCAGGTCCAGTAGGTGCCGGTGTAGCGAAACGAGCGCGCGACGGCCGACAGGACGTTGCTCTGCGTGCCGAAGCCGCTCGACACATACGACCAGCTGTTGCCGTCGCTGCGCTGGCGGACGTATTGGCCCTGGCTGTGGAACGTCCAGTCCTCGAACTCGTGATCGAGCTCGAACACGGCGCGTCCGGTGCGGTAGGTCGAGGTGTCGCCCGGTGTGCCGGGGACGGAGCGATACGGCGACGCGGAGGCCAGCGAGGCGCCGAGCAGGACGGTGTGCTCCGGTCCGGGGACCCGGTTGTCCACGAATTCCAGCCCGCCCATGACACGGGTCCGCTCGCCTTGCCATGCGAGCGACGGCGCGATGTAAGCGCCATGACCGCCACCATCGCCTTCGTCGGTTTTCTCGCCGCGCTGCCCCGCAGCGACAAGGCGGTACGTCACCGAACCGTCCTTCGATGCGGTGCCCGCGAGATCGATACCGAGCCTGCCACCGTCGTACTTGCCCAGTGAATACGTGAGCGTGCGCACCGTCTCGGCCTGTGGCCGCTTCATCACGACGTTGACCGAGCCACCGAAATTATTGTTCTGCGACGCGTCGCCAAGAATGGCTTCGGGGCCGCGCAGCACTTCGACACGTTCGATGCCGATCAGCGGTGGCAGATCCTCGGTGCGAGCGATGCCATTAGGCATGCCATCCGTCATGCCATGGCCGGCATCGAAACCGCGGATGAGAAACAGCGGCGCGCCGCCATAACCGTCGACGTACTGCACACCGGCGACATAGCGCGCGACATCGCCGATATCGACCGCCTGTTGTGACTCGATCACGTCGCGTGTCACCACGGAGATCGACTGCGGCACATCGGTCAGGTGGGCATCGTTGCGCGTGACGCTTCGGGTGGTGTCCGCCTTGAAACCGCCGTCCTGTACCAGACCCTGCACGTCGACCGTCGCCAGCGGAACGACATCCGCCGGATCGAAGGGAGCGGCCGGATCGCCGGGCGCCGGCGTCGCGTTGCCGGGTTTCTGCCGCTGGCGCACGACGACCGTGCGGGCGTCATAAGACTCCCGCTCGAGATCCGTGCCCTGCAGCAGTTCATCGAGGGCGGCGTTCGGCGTAAGAACACCCTGCGCACCACCGGATCGCCAGCTTGCGATCGAGCCGGACGCGGTGAGCACCTGCACGTTGGCCTGCTTACCCCAGGCCAGCAGCGCCGTGGCCAGCGGCTGCGGCGCGATGGCGAACGCGACGGGAGCGGAGCTGAAACCATCGGCCGGAACCTCGGCGGCGCAGGCGGCGCCGTGCGCGAGCACTAACGCCAGCGCGCCGGAGATTGCGCGCCGGCGCCCGCGAAGCGAGTACTGCAAGACCTGCGGCCCCAACGGTGGTGTTCAGCGCGGCCTGGCACCCCGCGTCATGGCGGTCTGACGGGTGAGTTCCAGCCGGTCGGTATAGGCATCGACGCGCACCGGAAACACCCGGGGCAGGGCCGCCACCCAGCTGTCGATGGTATCGACCTGCACGGTGCCGGTAAACGTCAGCCTGCCCAGCGCGGGATCGGCGAGGCGGATAGGCCGGCTGCTGTAACGGTTGACGTTGTCGACCACGGACGACAGCGGCTCATTGACGAATTCCAGCCGATGGCCGCGCCACGCGGTAGCCGTGGCCGGATCGACGTCCAGAATGCGCATGGCGTGAGTCTCCGGATCGAATGAGACTTCGCGCCCGGCACCGAGTTCAATGGTGCCGTCGTCGCCCTGGGCGCCCGTCGGCGATACCTGCACCCGGCCTTCGGTCACCGCCACGGTGACCCGGTCGCCGGTGCGGCGCACGTTGAACGCCGTGCCGAGGTCGCGAATACGCAGTGGCCCGGCATTGACCACGAACGGACGCTCGGCATGCGCCACCCGGAAGAAGGCCTCGCCCGCATCCAGATCGATCGCCCGCTCGTCGTGGCCATAGCGCGTGGTCACCGAGGTCGCGCCCCCCAGCTCGATGCTGGAGCCATCGGGCAGGTCGATATCGCGATGGCCGGCACGTTCGCTGGCGTACTGGCGAGTGGAAGCCTGATGGGACGGGCGCAGGCCGATGAATGCGCCCGTCCCGAGCAGGGCCAGCGCCGCCACCGCAGCGGCTGCCAGCGCGATGCGCGGCCGCCGTGCACGATCCGGATGGAGCGGGGCCGGGGCGTAACGCTGCACGAAGCGTTCGCGCAGCGACGGGGCCATGGCACCCGCCGCCTCGGCCAGCGCCGAGGCGCGCTCGAACGCTTCCGCATGGCGCGGATCGGCCTCGAGCCAGTCGCTCCAGTCGAGCAGCGCCTGTTCGGGCAGGTCGGGATCGCGCAGCTGGGCCCACCAGTCCGCGGCGGTGTGTTCGACAGGGCGATCGATGCTAACGGGGGTCAGGGTCATGAGGGGTTCTCCGCGCGGTCGCGGCGTTCTCGGCAATGCGCCAGGGCATTGCCCACGTGGTAGCGCACCATGCGCTCGCTGAGCTTCATGTCCTTCGCGATGGAGGCGAAGTCGCGTCCGTCGATCACGTGCATGACGAAGGCGCGGCTGGTCTTGGGTGGCAACTCGTCCAGGGCCTGACGCAGGTCGCGCCATTGCTCATGGGCCGACGCGTGTTGCTCGGGAATCGGCGTGACATGCCAGTCGTCGGCATCGGGATCGACCGGGGCCAGGGCGCGTACGTTCCGCATCCGCAGCTTGTCCACGGCCAGATTGGAGGCCGCACGGAACAGAAACGCACGCGGCGAATCGATCTTCGTCGCGTCGTCCAGCGCAAGCAGTTTCAGATAGACCTCCTGGGCCACCTCCTGGGCGTCGGCAAGCGAATTCAGCCGTGCCCGCAGGAAGGCGACAAGAGCCGAGTTGTGCTCACGGAACAGGGCGACCACCTGGGCGGCGCGCTTGCCCCCCGGTGAGGCGCCTGCCTCGGAAGAGTCCATGGTGTGTCTGACCGCGTTCATGGGGCTGGGTATCAATGGTCGCACGGTGGGAAATCGGCGCCCGTACGGGCAGGGACGAACGCCGATTTCCGCACCGGCGAACACCCTAGACGTGCCAGCTCCGGAAAATTGAAATGGGCCCCTTCACATCCGCGTCGGCCGATACCGGTCAAGGCGTGGTGGACCGTGCCGATAAAGAGCCTATCCCTCACGATGCAAGCGGACTGCGTCTCCATCCGGTCCCCAGTCATGACGTCGTTCAACCGTTTTCGTATCGCCACCCGGCTTGCCGTCCTGGGTGCCATTCTCCTTGCCGCGACGGTCATCGTCGGCATCGGTGGCTGGCGCGGCCTTGCCCGTATGCACGAGGTCCAGGTGGCGTCGGCCCGCACGGCGCTGGCCTATTCCACCGCGGCGGATACCGCTCGCGTGGCCCAGGTCGACTTCAAGAAGCAGGTACAGGAATGGAAGGACCTGTTGCTTCGCGGTGCCGATCCCGCCGCCTTCCAGAAGTACCGCGCGGCGTTCGGCACGCAGGCGGACGCCGTGAAGGCGGACCTGGAGCGGCTGCGTGCGCAGCTGGCCGGCGTGGGGTCCTCCGTGGCCGAAATCGACGCCATCGAAGCGACGCACGCCACCCTGCGCGAGAAATATCTTGCCGCGCTTGCCCAGTACGCGGCGTCCAATCCGGGAAGTGCGCACGTGGTCGATGGCCTGGTGAAGGGAATCGATCGCGCTCCGACGGCCGCGATCGATGACATCGTGGCCCGGGTGCAGAAGGAGTCGGCGACGACCTCGGCTCGTCTGGAGGACGAAAGCGCCGCGGCCTTCCGCGCCGCCCTGATTCTGCTCGGTGCGGTCGTGCTGGGCGCGGTCGCGCTCGGTGTGGTGATCACCGTGCTGCTCGCGCAGAGCATTACGCGGCCGATCGGTCGGGCCGTCTCCGTCGCGGAAGCCGTGGCCGAAGGCGATCTTTCGACTGACATCCTCGTCCACGGCCGTGACGAGACGGCGCAGTTGCTGGGCGCGCTGGCCCGCATGAACCGACAGCTGCGCCAGGTCGTGACGACGATCCGCCAGGGGGCGGAAGAAATTTCGCAGTCGACCGGTGAGATTGCCGAAGGCAACCTGGACCTCTCGTCGCGCACGAGCGAGCAGGCCGCCGCGCTCGAAGAGACGGCCTCGTCCATGCAGGAATTCACGAGCAGCGTAAACGGCAATGCCGCGAACGCGCGCGAGGCGCGCGGCATCGCTGAAGCATCGTTGCTCGGCGCGCAGGAAGGCGAGGTCGCCATGCGCGACGCGGTCGACGCAATGGACCGCATCGCCGACGTGTCCGGCCGGATCGCCGACATCACCGCCGTCATCGACCGGATTGCCTCGCAGACCCACATCCTCGCACTCAACGCGGCCGTGGAAGCGGCACGTGCCGGTGAGGCGGGACGCGGTTTTCATATCGTCGCGGCGGAAGTACGCACGCTGGCGGGTCACTCGAAGCAGGCGGCCAACGAGATCCGCCTCCTGGTGGACGAATCGGTCGAGACGATCGCCGACGGCGCCCGCCGCATCGGCAGCGCAGGCAGCGCCATGACCGAACTCTCCAGCGGCGTCGAGCGCATGACTCATTCCGTGCGTTCCATCGCCACGGTCAGTGACGCCCAGGCAGCGGGCATCCTTCAGGTGAACGAGGCCGTGCGTCAGATCGACGAGGTCACCCAGAGCAATTCGGCTCTGGTGGAAGAGGCCGCGGCGGCGGCCGACGCCGTGAAGCAACGGGCGCGCGAACTGGTCGACAGCGTGGCCTTCTTTCAGCTCGACGCCGCCTGATAAGGCGTCTGTAAGCGTCTGTCACAAGAGGTCGGCTAGGATGGCGCGACCTCAGCCGCCGTCCCATGTCCGCACTTGAACGACGAACGATCCTCCCGACGTGAATTTTACGGGTTCATGCTCATCGCCCTGGCGGTGCTGGCGGCGGGAATAGGACTGCGCGACCCGTGGCCGCCTGACGAACCCCGCTTTGCTCTCGTGGCGCGGCAAATGCTCGAATCCGGCCAGTGGCTGTTTCCCCATCGTGGGATGGAGCTCTACTCGGACAAGCCGCCGATGCTCATGTGGACCGAGGCGGCGTGGATGTGGCTCACCGGTGGCTGGCGTGGCGCCTTCCTGCTGACCTCGCTGTTATCGGGCCTGGGCACGCTGGCGCTGGTCTGGCACGCCGGACGCCGTCTCTGGGACGCTCGCACCGGTCTGTACGCGGCGATCGTCGTGCTGTCGACGATGCAGTTCATCGACGTGATCCGGCATGCGCAGATCGATCCGCTCTCGCTGTTCTGGATCACGCTGGGCAACGTCGGCATCCTGATCCATTGCCTGCGTGGTCCGAGCTGGCGCATGTACTGGCTCGGGTGCTTCGCGGCGGGGCTCGGGGTGATCACCAAGGGCGTCGGTATCGTCGCGCTGCTCATGTTGATTCCTTACGGCGTCATGCGTTTCCGGCAATGGCCGGGCGTCACGCGCACGCAGGGCGACGGCTGGCGCTGGGCCGGCGGTGCGCTGGCTTTCCTGATCGCCGTGTCGCTCTGGCTCGCGCCGATGCTGATCGCCGCGTACGGGCTGCGCACGCCGGAATACCTGGCCTACGTGCAGGACATCCTGTTCCGCCAGACGGCGGAACGGTACGCCAACTCCTGGCAGCACGCGGAGTACCCGTGGTTCTTCCTTGGGGTCATTCTGCAGGAATGGGTGCCGGTATGGCTGCTGATTCCCCTCGTGCTGCCGCGCTGGCGCGAGGCGTTGCGCCTGCGCGAGCCACGCGTCTGGATGCCACTGGTGTCGTTCCTGCTCATCCTGGTGTTCTTTTCGATCCCCCGGGGCAAGCGGGCGATCTACATCCTGCCGGCCTTGCCGATGCTGGCGCTGGCGATCGCGCCTTACCTCGGCGAGTTGCTGAAGGCACGCTGGTTGCAGCGGTTCTGTCTGGCACTCACTGCAATCTGCGGCGCCGTGTTTGGCGGCGTCGGACTGTGGGCGCTGCTGAAGCAGCCCAGAGCGGCGCAGAGGATGGCCGCCCGCTACGAGCTGACCGACGGCGGCCATACGTTGTGGCTCGCGCTGGTGGTGATCGGTGTGCTGTTCCTCGTCTGCGCGGCGCTCTGGCGGACGCGACGCGGTGTCATTGCGTTGCTGGTGGGCATGGCGGCGGGCTGGATCGTCTGGCCGGTGATGACCTACCCGGCGTTGAATGCCAATGAATCGGCGCGACAGGTGATGATGCGCGCCGATCAGCTGATCGGCGCCGACGGACAGCTTGGCCTGGTGTTGTGGCGCGAGGAAAACCTGTTGCAGGCCGTGCGGCCGGTGAAGGAATTCGGCTTCAGCAGGAGCGGTCCGGAGCAACTGGCCGATGGGCGTGCCTGGCAGAGGGAAGATCCGTCGCATCGCTGGCTCCTGGTGACCGGGCAGGCGCTGGACGACTGCGTGGTGAAGGAGCGGGTCGTGTTCGTCGGGCTGGCCAACGGGCTACGGTATTCCTTGCTGCCTTCGGCGGCTTCGAAAGCGGCATGCGTGCCGTCAGGGCTCGTGACCGATCGCTAGAAGCTTTCGCCAGCAGGGCTGGCTCCTACAGGGCTACGGCACACACCAAATGCCGCGCTCTGGCAGGAGCCAGCCCTGCTGGCGATGCAATCTTGCCGGGCCTCAAAGCGCCGGCGCCTCGGCCTTCGTCCGCCTGAGCATCCGCTCGTACTTCTTGTTGGTCCGCGATGCGTTGTGCGCCCGATTCATCGAGCAGTGCGGAATGATGTTCTTCTCGCCGAAGCCATCGATCATCACCAGCCTCGGCCCACCGCGGGAATCCTCGCCGTACACCACGTTCCAGGCATGCAGGTCGGCGGCGATCACGTTATGGCTGAGCAGCCGCGCATGGAAACTTTCCAGCTCCTTCTGCGTTACGGCGGTGAACCCCTCGGCCTTGACCCAGTCGTGGAGGGTAGGCGCCAGACCACCGTCGGGCCGGCGCACCTTCTCCACGATCTGCCCCAGCCCGATGTCCGTCATCTCCAGGCCGACGACCCGGGCGATGGGCACGTCGTCATAGCCGCCGGTATAGATGCTGCTGACGTATTCGCGAAACTCGCGCACGAAGTCCTTGTACGGCCCGCTGCGGGCCATGCGGCGATACCACGGGGCGGCGTTCCAGCGCGCTTCGATCGATTCGCTGGCGATGACCTTGATCAGCAGGTCGGGCTCGTCGGGATGCTGGTACACCTCGCGGACATGCCCGGTGGCGATCGGCTTGGCTTCGGCCAGTCTGAACATCGTGGATCCTCATGCGGCGGCATGAAAGCCGGCTGTAAGTCGTTCGTGGGGCGCACAGTGTAAAGTCATGCGCCTGTAACTGGCGTTTTTCCACGCGTGGCGGCCCGCCACGCCCCGGTCCGGACTTCCATCGTGCGCAAGCTTACCTGGCGTTTCATCGTCGCCGTCCTCGTCTTCCTGACGCTTTCGCGCGTCGGCCTGTCCGTCTGGCAGTGGACCCGCGTCCACGATGCGGGCGGCCTCTGGCCGATCCTGCTCGGTGGCTGGCGCATCGACCTCTCGCTGCTGGCCATGGTGGTTGCGCTTCCCGCGCTGTTCTCGCCGTGGCTGGGCCACCGCCGCTGGCCCACCCGGATCGCGGCGTGGTGGTTGCGCTTCTGGTGGCTGCTCTACGTGCTGCTCGAAGTATCGACGCCGCAGTTCATCGCCGAATACGACACGCGTCCGAACCGTCTCTACTTCGAATACCTGACCAGCCCCCGAGAAGTCGCCTCCATGCTGTGGCAGGGCTACAAGCTCTCGGTCGGCGCGGGCCTCATCGTCTTCGCGCTGATCGCCTGGCTGGGTTTCCGTCTGCTGCCGACCCGCCAGCCGGATCGTGCGCCGCTACGCGGCTGGTTGCGCCCGGTGGTTACGGTGCTGGCCTTCGCCGTGCTGTTCCTGGCCGGCCGCGGCACGTTGCAGCATCGTCCGCTGAATGCCTCGCAGGTCGCCTTCACCAACGACGCGATGGTCAACACGCTGCCGCTGAACTCGCTCTACAACGTGCTCAACGCCGCGCTGGCGCTGGGTAACGAGCGGTCGGCCTCCGCCGTCTACGGCAAGATGCCGGAAGACGAAATGAACCGCATCGTGCGCCAGACCGCCGGTTTCGACGGCGCGCCGATCGACCCGCAATACCCGAGCCTGCATCGGCAGGAGCCGACGCGTCAGGGTGACAAACCGCTCAACCTCGTGATCATCCTCGAGGAGAGCCTGGGTGCGCAGTTCGTCGGCAGCCTCGGCGGCGCCGGTTACACCCCTGAGCTGGACAAGCTCTCCAACGAAGGCTGGTGGCTCGAGCGCACGTACGCCACGGGCACGCGCAGCGCGCGTGGCCTCGAGGCAACGACCACGGGTTTCCTGCCGACCCCTGCCGAGGCCGTCCTGAAGCTTCCGCGCAGCCAGCGCGACTTCTTCACCCTGGGTGCGCTGCTCGACACGTTCGGTTACCACACGCGCTTCCTCTACGGCGGCGAAGCTCACTTCGACAACATGCGCTCGTTCTTCTATGGCAACGGCTTCAATGAAGTCGTCGACCGTGCGACGTTCAAGACCAGTCCGCAGTTCGTGGGTTCGTGGGGCGCGTCGGACGAGGACATGTTCAACGAACTGCATCGGCGTCTGCTCGACGACGGTGACAAGTCCACGTTGACCGTCGCATTCTCCGTGTCCAATCACACGCCGTGGGAGTACCCGGCCGGCCGTATCAAGGCCGAAGGCGATCCGGCAAGCAACGCCAACGCGGTGCGCTACGCGGACTGGTCGATCGGTCGTTTCTTCGAGCGTGCGAAGCAGTCGCCGTACTGGAATCACACGGTGTTCCTGATCGTTGCCGATCACGACGCACGCGTGTTCGGCGCGAGCCTGGTGCCGGTGCGTCACTTCCACATTCCGGCACTGATCCTCGGCGCGGGCGTGCCGGTGAAGAAGGACGATCACATCGTCAGCCAGGTCGACCTCGCGCCGACGCTGCTCTCGCTGATCGGCATTCGCAGCGAGCATCCGATGCTCGGCGCGGACCTGACCCAGCGCTATCCGGACCGCGCGATCATGCAGTACGGCGACAACTACGGTTATCTCAAGGGCGACCAGCTGATCGTTCTGCGCCCGAATCAGGCGCCGACGCAGTACCACTACCTGCTCGATCACGAGTATTCCGCCAATGGCGAAAAGCTCGACCCCGTCGCGGTGGATCCGTCACTGGAAAAGACCGCGCTGGCGCATGCGTTGTGGCCGAGCTGGGCGTACAGCAAGCAGCGCTACCGCCTGCCGCCGAAAGCCGATACCGGGAAATAACCGGCTAAGCGGCTTATAAGCCATGCGCGACTATCTCGCGGCCAATCTGCGACTCTCCGGCGATGCCCTTACCACGGCGTCATCCGCCAGCCCCGCGACATCGCCTGCAGACGCGCGCTGAAGGCGAATTCAGAGGAGAGACCGGTGTCCCGCCGTCGATCAGGCCTGCGCGCGCTTCAGGGCGCGCGCCAAGGTGTCGGTGAGCGCACTCTGCGAGAAGGGTTTGGCCAGACGCGGGATGTCGACGTGCGCGCCGCTGGCAAGGTCGGCGTAGCCGGTGACCATCACCACTGGCAGTGAGGGGTCCCGCTCGCGGAGACGCTGGGCCAGCTGTGCGCCGGTCATCTGCGGCATCGCGTGGTCGGTGAGGACGAGATCCACCGGGGTGCGCTCGAGCAGGCTGAGCGCCTCGGCGCCTGAGCGCGCGGTGACCACGCGGTAACCCAGCTCCTGCAGCATCTCGGCCGTGGTCGCCCGGACCAGGTCGTCGTCGTCGACGGCGAGAATGCAGGGCGAGTCCTCCCGCATGGGATTCGCAGGCACGAGGACCGGCGTCTCCGTGACCGGGGCCGGATCGTCACCCGCGTCGGCGTCCGTCGCGGGCAGCCAGAACTCGGCGGTCGTGCCCACGTCGGGACGGCTGGTAAGGAAGAGAGAGCCGCCCAACTGCTCGGCGAGCCCGTGGACCATCGACAGGCCGAGGCCGGTCCCCTTGCCGACGCCCTTGGTGGTGAAGAACGGCTCGGTGGCCCGCTTCAGCGTCGCGTCGTCCATGCCCGCGCCCGTATCGCTCAGCGACAGGCGCACATAGCGACCAGCGACGAGCGGACCATGCGCGTGGTTCACGTCCACGCCGTCGATGTGGATGGCCATGGTGCCCACACCGTCCATCGCGTCGCGCGCGTTCACGGCGAGGTTGAGCAGGGCGGATTCGATCTGGTTGGCATCGCCCTCGATCGTCGCCGGTTCCGGGCCGAAGCGGGTTTCGATGACGATCGTCGGACCGAGCGAACGCTGCATCAGCTCGGTCATGCCCTCGACCAGCACGCGCAGGTCGATGCGTTCGGCTTTCAGATCCTGCCGGCGGGCGAAGGCGAGCATGCGCCGGGTCAGCACCGCTCCACGCTCCGCGCCCGAGCGCGCGGTGTCCACGAGCCGCAACAGTTGCGGTTCCTCCGGCAGGCGCTCACGCAGCAGTTCGAGGCTGCCCTGGATGACCATCAACAGGTTGTTGAAGTCGTGCGCGATGCCGCCGGTGAGGTTGCCCAGCGCCTCCATTTTCTGCGCCTGCATGAGCGCCTCCTCGGCCTGCATCAGCGCGGCCGTGCGTTCTTGGACCTTGGCCTCGAGCGCTTCACGGAAACGGCGGTCGCTCTCGCGTACGGCGGCCTCCGCACGCACGCGTTCGATATGCGACCACGACCGTTCGACCACTTCGGAGAGCAGCGCGAGGTCATCCGGTTGCCAGTCGCGGGCTTCGCGGTCGTGGACCGCCATGAGCGCGGTGAGCCGGCCACCGCGGATCAGTGGCATGCAGATGGTGGCGCTGGCCCCGAGTTGCTGGAACGCTTCGGACTCCTCGGGCGGCAGTTCAGCCCGGTTGTCACGGACGATGTACGGCTTGCCCGCGGACAGGCTGGTCACCGCGAGGCGGCCGAAGTCCGTCAGCTTGTAGCGACCGACGATGCTGGGAGAGCCCGGGGCGCACCAGTCGCCGCGGATGGTGAAACCGTTCTCGTCCTCGTCCATGTCGGCGTAGGCGCAGATGGACACGCCCAGATGCCTGGCGAGCATGCGCGTCGTCGTCGCGAGCAGCTGGTCGGCATCGGTGTATTTGGCGGTGGATTCGCGCAAGGTGTCGAGGAAGCGCAGGCGCGCCTCGTTGCCGCGGATGGACTGCTCGGCGCGGACCCGTTCGGTGGTCTCCACCACGATGGCGATGACCCCGCCCGGGCTGCCGCTTTCGTCGACGACCGGCGAGTAGTCGAGGTTCATCCAGACCGGCTCGGGCAGGCCGCGCCGGATCAGCGTCAGTTGCTGATCCTTGTACGCGAGCGTGCCGCCGGCAAGGCCGACGCGCATCACGTTGTCGTTGAAATCGGCGATCTCGTCCCAGCCCTTGCGCACTTCGGAGCCGAGCAGCTGTGGATGGCGCCCTCCCGCAAACACGGAATAGGCGTCGTTGTAGATCATGTAGCCCTTCTCGCCCCACAGCAGCACGATGGGCACGGGGGAAAGCAGCAGCAGGCCGGTGGTCGTGCGCAGGCTCTGCGGCCATCCCTCGAGCGGCCCGAGGTCGGTGGTCGCCCAATCGAACGCACGGATGAGCGCGCCGGTCTCGCCGCCGCCGTCGAGCCAGGAAAGATCGGGATTGTGACCGGCCGGAGCGCCTGGCATAGGGCGTATTTCCATCAGCGTTTCGTGTCGTCCCGAGTCTAGGCAGGCAAATGTGACGACGACCGCAATGGTGGGACCGTCAGTAAGCCGCCCGTTTCCGTGCTTCGTCGATGACCCGGCACAACTCGGCGACGCCCGGCAGGATCGATGGCGAGGGCAGGGCCAGGGTAGGCGCGTCGAGAGGCACGACGTTGCCGTGTCGCACGGCGGCGAGAAAGCCGGTCTTGCGCCACTCCGCCAGCGATGCGCCGGCGTCGCCGCCGCCGAGAATCACGTCAGGGTCGCGCGCCAGGACGGCCTCGCGCGTGACCGTCGGCGCGGCCTGGGTCAGGTCGGCGAAGACATTGACGCCCCCGCAGAGCGTGATCGCGTCGTCGATGATCTGGGCGTGGCCGATCGTCATCAGCGGCCGGTCCCAGATCTGGTAGAAAACCTTGAGCCGCGGCTTGCCCGCGTAAGCCGCACGAAGCCTGCCCAGTTCGGCCTCGAACGCGGCGGCGTCGCGGTCGGCCACCGCCTCGGTACCGGCCAGCCTGCCGAAGCGTCGGGTGGCCGCGGCCACGTCCGCCAGGCGCGTGGTCTCGGCGTAGAACACGGGCACGCCCAGGCGCGACAGCTTTTCGACCTGCGCGGCAGGCGTGCCGCTTCGCCACACGACGATCACGTCCGGCTTCAGTCCCACGATGCGCTCGAGGTCGAGCATGGTCGCGTCGCCGATGATCGCGATGTGCTTCGCGTCGGCGGGATGGTCGCTGTAGCGTGTGGTACCGACGACGTACGGCCCCGCACCGGCCGCGAACAGCGCATCGGTGATGCTCGGCGCGAGGCTGACGATGCGCTGCGCCGGCGCCGGCAGGGTGACCGTGCGCCCTGCGTCATCGGTCACCGTCACCGAAGCGGAGGCGGGGAGTGCGATCAGCATGGCGAGCAGGGCGAGCGGACGGATCATCGGGAGACACCGTTGAGGCGTTCGGCGCGGAAGAACAGCTCGTCGCCCAGCGTGACGCCGTGGATGGGATGACGGAACGCGGCCGAGAGATGCCCGCTCGTGATCACGTCGTTCGTTCGGCCGGCCAGAGCGCCGCCCTTGCCATCCATGAGCACCGCATGCGTCGCATGCTGGAAGGCCAGGTTGATGTCGTGCACGGTGTAGATCACCGACTTGCCGTGGTCCGTGGCGACGCGCATCAGCTCGTGCAGCGTCTTCATCTGGTGGTGCAGGTCGAGCGACGTTAGTGGTTCGTCGAGCAGCAGCAGGTCGACATCCTGCGCGAAGAGCGTGGCGATGTTCACGCGCTGGCGTTCGCCACCGGACAGCGTGGTGACGTCGCGGCCGGCCAGTTCGGCCAGCTCGAAGGTTTCCAGTGCCCGCCGCGCCGCGTCGTCCCCTTCGTCGCCCCACGCCCAGAACGACAGGCGGGGATGCGTCGCGGAGACCACGGCATCCAGGACCGACAACGAAAACGCGTCGACCACCGACTGGGGAAGGAAGCCGCGGCGTCGGGCGAGGTCGAGCGGACGGTAGTTGGCGATGTCGTGCCCGCCGAGCAGGACCCGGCCACCGTCCGCAGCGCGTAAGCCGGCCAGTGTACGCAGCAGCGTGGACTTGCCCGCGCCGTTGGGGCCCAGCACGCACCACACCTGGCCCGGTACCACGCTCATGTCCAGCGCGCGCACCAGTTCTCTTCCGCGCACGGTCAGACTGAGGGATTCGGTGGTCAGGCGGGTCGTCATCGCCGGTGCACCAGCAGGAACATGAAGGTCGGCACGCCGATCACCGCCATCACCGCGCCGACGGGGAGCTGGATCGGGTCCGCGACCACACGGGCCAGCGTATCCGCGACCGTGACGACGATGCCGCCACCCAGCGCGCACGCCGGAATCAGCACGCGCTGATCGTTGCCGACCAGCCGTCGTAACGCGTGCGGGACCACCAGTCCGACGAAGCCGACCGTGCCGGCCGTGGTCACGGCGATCGCGGTGGCGACCGAGGCGATGACGAAGATCGCGGCTTTCACGACCGGTGGCCGCACGCCGAGCGCGCTGGCCGACTCTTCGCCGCGCATCAGCAGGTTCAGCTGACGGCCCAGCGGCGCGACCAGCAGCACGCATGCGAGCAGGGCGAGCACGGGCAGCGACCAGTTCGCCACGCCGCTCAGATCGCCCATCATCCAGAACAGCATGCCGCGCAGGTTCTTGTCCGGCGCCAGCACCAGCATCATGCTGACGATGGCTCCCAGCCCCGCGGCGAGCATGACGCCGATCAGGATGAGGTCGGTGGAATCGTCGCGATGCGCGGCGCGCTGGCGCGACAGCAGATCGCGGTGAGCGAGGACGAACACCGCGACGCAGGCGAACAACGCACCCCCGGCCGCACCGGCGGCGACGGCCAACGCACCCGCGCCGGCAAGCATGGCGCCCAGGGCGCCCACTGCGGCGCCACCGGACAGCCCGAGGGTATAGGGGTCGGCCAGCGGGTTCCGCACCAGGATCTGCATCAGGCAGCCGGACAGCGCGAGCAGCCCGCCGACGCCGTACGCCGCGACGCTGCGCGGCACGCGCAACTCCCAGACGATCGCGTGCATCGGTGTATCGGCGGCGCTGAAGAGGGCCTGCCACGACGCGGCGATGGTCGAGTCGGTCCCGCCAAGGAGGAGTGAGGCGGCCAGCACCAGCACCGAGGCGAGCAGCATGCCCGACCATAGCCTGACGGCCGAGGCGAAAGTAGCCGTGCGCGGCATCCGCGTTGTTTCGCCTGTGCTTGACACCTGGGCCCGGCTCCCGGAACAGCTCAGCAGAATAAAGGATTCGCGACCCCGGGCGAAGAAACCTTGAGCAGGCGCGCGCATGAACCGTCAAGCTGTTCACACAGCCATCGCTTACCATCGGGGCTTTCGAGTACGAACCGGAGCCCCACCGTGTCCTACCAGGCAGCCGCCAACCGCTACGACAACCTCATGCCCTATCGCCGCTGCGGACGCAGCGGTATCGACCTGCCGGCGATCTCGCTTGGCCTCTGGCAGAACTTCGGCGGAGCCGACGTCTTCGAAACCGGCCGGGCCATCCTGCGTCGCGCCTTCGACCGCGGCGTCACGCACTTCGACCTCGCGAACAACTACGGCCCCCCGTATGGCTCGGCGGAGGAGAACTTCGGCCGCGTGATGGCGAGCGACTTCGCGCCGTACCGCGACGAGCTGATCATCTCGTCCAAAGCCGGGTGGGACATGTGGCCGGGCCCGTACGGCGGCATCGGCGGTAGCCGCAAGTACCTCATCGCCAGCTGCGACCAGTCGCTCAAGCGCATGGGCCTGGACTACGTCGACATCTTCTACTCGCACCGTGTCGACCCCACCACGCCGCTGGAAGAGACCATGGGCGCGCTCGCGCATCTGCATCGTCAGGGCAAGGCGTTGTACGTCGGTATTTCCAGCTACTCGCCGGAACTCACGCGCAAGGCCGCGGCCATCCTCGCCGAAGAGCGCGTGCCGCTCTTCATCCATCAGCCGAACTATTCGATGTTCAATCGCTGGATCGAAGACGGCCTGCTCGACACGCTGGAAGACCTGGGCACCGGTTGCATCGCCTTCTCGCCGCTGGCGCAGGGCCTGCTGACATCGAAGTACCTCAAGGGCATCCCTGCGGACGCACGCGTTACGCGTGAAGGTTCACTCGGCAAGGAACAGCTCAGCGAGCAAAACCTCGAGCGCATCCGCGCTCTGAACGCCATCGCCGAAAGCCGTGGCCAGACCCTGGCCCAGATGGCCATTGCCTGGACCCTGCGCGACCCGCGCGTCACTTCCTCGCTGATCGGGGCCCGCACGGTCGAACAGCTCGACAACTCACTGGACGCCGTGAAGCACCTCGATTTCACCGCCGCCGAACTGACGGAAATCGATCGCTACGCCAGCGACGGCGGCACGGACCTCTGGAAAGAATCGGCCGAGCTCTGACCCACCTCGCCCTCTCGAAAGTCGCTGGGGCGACGCTGTTTGCAGGAGCCAGCCCTGCTGGCGAAAAGCCAGCAAAGCGGAGAAGCCGACCCCCATCCGTCGCAGCGTATAGCGCCCTCAAAGTTTAATAAGGCAAACCCTTATTAAACTTTGAGCGCCTAAGCTTTAATAACTACTTACGTTCCAGACAACTTCGCCTCCGCCCATGCCACGATTTTCGCGCTACCCGCAGCTCCCGACTGCCGCGCCACCTCGCGCCCGCCGGCAAACAGAATCATCGTCGGGATGCTCCGGATCCCGTAGCGCGCGCTGAGGTCCGGATTCGCATCCGAATCCACCTTGGCCAGACGAAACCTCGGCTCCAGCGTTTTCGCCGCCGATTCGAAATGCGGCGCCATCGACAGGCAGGGCCCACACCAGGTAGCCCAGAAGTCGACCAGCAAGGGCAGTTCACTGCGCTGCACGTGCTTGTCGAACGTTGACGTGGTCAGAACCGCGGGCTTGCCGGTGAACAACGCCTGGTGACAATGGCCGCAGTTCGGCGCGGCGCCGAGGCGCTCCCGTGCCACGCGGTTCATCGTTCCACAGTGGGGGCAGGCGAGAAGGATAGGTGAGTCGGTCATGGCATCGTCCGTATGGCAGGTGGCCTTTTCATGAGCTTACCCGTTCGTTATCTACCGTCTTGTACCTGTTGAAGCCATGTCCATGCTGCCCCAGGCGACCGCCCCATGAATTGACTGCCGACGCAGCAGCATCAATCCGGAGTGACGACCCACGCCGAGTAAGCGGGAAGCGAGGCCTCGTCCAGCGTTGCCACCCCGCGCAGCGAATCCTCGCTCGCCGCAAGCGTCCTGACCTTGCCCTGCATCAGCCGCTTCGGCACCAATTGCGCCGAACCACTGAAGTTGAGCATCACCAGCACCGGATGTTCTCCCTCGCGTCGATAGATCAGGACGTTCGGATCGCGGGTATCCAGAAATGTCATCGCGCCATCGCGCAATGCCGGGTTGTCCCGTCGAAGCGCGATCAGCTGACGATGCCAGTTGAGCAACGACTCGGGTTGCTTCCGCTCATCCTCGACGTTGACCGTTGCGTGGTTGGGATTCACCGGCAGCCACGTTCTGGGGTTCGTCGAAAAGCCGGCCTGCGGCCCCGGCGTCCACTGCATTGGCGTGCGCTCACCGTCACGCCCCTTGTCCTTCGGCCAGCCGGTGACGCCGACCGGATCGCGCACGTCTTCGACCCGCGTGGGTGTCGCGGTGGTCATGCCGATGGGAGCGCCGTAGTAGGTGAGGGCGACAGCGCGGGACGTCAGCAGCGCCGCCGCGACGACCTTCGCGCGCTCCACGTCATGGGTACCATCGCCAAACCGATCGATCGAACGTGGATTGTCGTGGTTATCGACAACGAGCAACGGTTGCCCGTGAACCTGTTGGGACTCCTGAAGGCGCGTCCGGAACCATGTGGCGTCGAAGCTTGCCTGCCAGCCGAAGCCCAGCTGCAGGTTCATCGGCAACTGGAGTTGCGGGGCTTCCGCCGTGCCATACCACTCGTCCAGCAGCTTGATGTTGGGCTCGTAGGTTTCGCCGATCAGCACGCGTTGGCCCGGATAGCTGTCGACCAGTGCACGCAGGCGTCTCATCACGCCATGGACCTCGGGCAGTTTGTCGCTGTAGAGGTAGTTGAGGTTCGGCTCGCCCTGCGCATTCGTACCAGGACGTTCGGGATCGTTCCGTAGCTTCGTGTCCTCGAACAGCACGGAGATGGCATCGAGCCGGAAGCCGTCCACGCCGCGATCCAGCCAGAAGCGTATCGCGCCGAACATGGCTTTCTCCACGTCGGGATTGCGCCAGTTGAGATCCGGCTGCTGGATGTAGAAGCGGTGGTAATAGAACTGGTGGCGCGCCGGCACCCACTGCCATGCCGAGCCGCCGAACATCGACTCCCAGTTGTTGGGCGGCGCCTTGCCGTCATGGATGTTCCGCCGCTGCACGGCGGAGAGGTGCGCGGTGTCGGCAGGGATGCCGTCGTTCCACACGTACCAGTCCGATTTCGGGTTATTCCGTGAACTGGCGGATTCGACGAACCACGCGTGGTGATCGGACGTATGGTTCATCACCATGTCGAGGATGACATGGATGTGGCGCTGCTTTGCGGCCTGTTGCAGGCGATCGAAGTCCGCCATCGTGCCGTATTGCGGGTCGATGGCCTGGTAGTCGGAGATGTCGTAGCCGAAATCCGCCTGCGGCGACGGGTACATGGGCGCGATCCAGATCGCATCTACTCCGAGCTTCTGCAGGTCATCCAGATGGGCATTGATTCCGTTGAGGTCGCCGACACCGTCGCCGTTGCTGTCACCGAAGCTGCGGGGGTAGATCTCATAGACGAGCGCGTGTTTCCACCACGGTGCCGTCGTATCCGCCGCCGTCGCATCCAGTGCCGCCCAGAAAAGACAAAGCGAGCCAGCGACACCCGCGAGCCGGCGAAAGATACCCATTGGCCACATCCCCTGACTGGAAGACCGCCAATAGTAACGCAGGGCTCCCGTGGCCAGATGCCGACGGACGCGCAAGCCGGGTGGCGGCTTGCTCAGGGCCGGTCTGGCCTGTCGATCGATACGGGGCGTTGCCATTCGCGTGTAAAATGGGCGTTTTTTCGCCAGCAGAACCCGTGCAAGCACACCAGCGGACCAGCGTCCGTGGACCCACGTTCATCCGCCTGTTGTCGCGTCTCACCGACGTTGATACGGGTCGCCCGAACGCCGCGTTGCCGGACCGGTTGAGCCAGTGGCTCGACTGGACCCATGCGCTTGCCTTGTCGGCGGCGCTGGACGGGAAGGTGGAAGCGATCGCCGCGGAGGTGTCGCACCCCGTCGACGACGAAGCGGCCGAGTGCGCCCGGGTCAGGCAAACGCTGGTCCAGGCCATCACCGGAGCCCGTGAGCTCGTCGCCCGGGGTATCGTCGCGGGCACGACGCCCGACTTCGCGCCGCTTCGGCAGCGCTACACCACGCTCCAGAGGTCCATGCAGTCCCACACCGGGCACCTGCGTGGGCGTTTGCGGGACATTCTGGCGGCCTCATCGGATGAGATGGCCCGCCTCGCGGAAGTCGACGCCGTCATGGAGCTCGCGCTGAGCGGTCGCGAGCAGTCGCTGATGGGGAACGTGCCCGCCCTGCTCGCCCATCACTTCGACCGGCTGCGCCAGGCGGCCCGCCCCGACGATGCCGGAGCATGGCTGGATGCCTTCCGCAAGGACATGCAGGCCGTGCTGCTGGCCGAACTCGATGTTCGTTTCCAACCGGTCGAGGCGCTGCTCGCCGCGCTCCGTACCCGATAACTGAGAAATCATGTTCAGAAACTTTCTTCATCTCGCCGTGTTCCTCGTGGGCCTCGTGGCCGTCATCTGGATCGGTGCGGGCTATGTGGGCTCCAACCCGCTTGGCGCGGCGGTCGCGCTGCTGATCGCCGCGTGTTACCTCGTCGGCGCTCTCGAGCTGTATCGATACCATCAGGCGACCACCACGCTCCGTCAGGCCGTGGACGACCTCGAGGTGGCCCCGTCCGGTCTGGCCGGCTGGCTGGATCGCCTGCATCCGAGCCTGCGCAACGCCGTGCGCCTGCGTGTCGAAGGCGAGCGCGTGGCGCTGCCGACACCGGCGCTTACGCCGTATCTCGTCGGTCTGCTGGTGCTGCTCGGCATGCTGGGTACGCTGCTCGGCATGATGGCGACGTTGCGCGGTACGGGGCTGGCGCTGGAAAGCGCGACCGACCTGCAGGCCATCCGCGGCTCGCTCGCCGCGCCCGTGAAAGGCCTGGGCTTCGCGTTCGGTACGTCGATCGCCGGTGTCGCGACGTCGGCGATGCTCGGCCTGCTCTCGGCGCTGGTACGCCGCGAGCGCCTGCACGCCGTACAGGCTCTGGATGCGAAAGCCGCCACGACACTGCGCGTCTTTTCGCGGTCGCATCAGCGCGACGAGTCGTTCCGGCTGCTCCAGCAGCAGACGGAAGCCATGCCGGCGTTGATGGATCGCCTGCAGGCGATGATGACCGCCATGGAAACGCACAACGTGGCCGCGAGCGAGCGTCAGCTCGCCAGCCAGGAAGCCTTCCACGCCGCCACCGCGACGATCTACACGCGCCTCGCCGGCTCCGTCGAGCAGTCGCTGAAGGACAGTGTCACCGAGAGCGCACGCGCCGCGAGCGCGGCCTTTCAGCCGGTCATGGAGTCGACGATGGCCGGTCTTGCCCGCGAGACAGCCGCCTTGCACGACACGGTGACCCGTGCGGTGCAGCAGCAGCTGGAAGGCCTGTCGGCGGGCTTCCAGCTGAGTACGTCGAATGTGGCCGCCCTGTGGAACGACGCTCTGGTCCGGCAGCAGGCGTCCAATGACGCGATGGCGGCGGATCTGCGCGCCTCACTCGACGGTTTCGTCGACGGTTTCGGCAAGCGCTCGTCGGATCTGGTCGATGCCGTCGCGACCCGTCTCGACGCATCGGCATCGGCCACATCGGCCGCATGGAAAGACGCCCTGTCGCGACAGGAGGCGGCCAACGAAGCACTGGTCACACGCCATCAGGACGCGCTCGCCTCCGCGGCGACCACCTTCGACGACCAGGCCGGGTCGCTCGTACGCACCGTCGCTCAGTCGCACGCCGATCTGCAGTCGACCCTCGCCGCGCGTGACGAGGAACGTCTCGCCGCCTGGACCGCGTCGCTCGCCGCCATGACCGAATCGCTGAGTGCGCAGTGGATACGGACGGCCGAGCAGGCCGCCGCCCGCGAGCAGGCGATCTGCGACACGCTGGAGCGCACGGCGACGGATGTCTCGGCACGCACCCAGGCGCACGCGGGCGAAACCATCGCGGAGATTTCGCGACTGGTCGACGCCGCATCGGAAGCGCCGCGCGTCGCCGCCGAGGTCGTCGCCGAACTGCGTCAGAAACTTTCCGACAGTATGGTCCGCGACACGTCCATGCTCGAAGAACGCAGCCGTCTGCTGGCGACGCTCGAGACCCTGCTCGACGCCGTCAATCATGCGTCCACCGAGCAGCGCACCGCCGTCGACGCACTGGTCACCACATCGGCCGATCTGCTCGAACGTGTCAGTACGCGCTTCAGCGACCACGTGGAGGCGGAGACCGGCAAACTCGGCAGCGTCGCGGCACAACTCACCGGCAGCGCCATCGAGGTGGCAAGTCTGGGTGAGGCATTCGGTGCCGCCGTGCAGATGTTCGGTCAGTCCAACGAAGCGCTGATGGAGCGCCTGCAACTCATCGCTGGCGCCCTCGATACGTCGCTTGCGCGCAGTGACGAGCAGCTGGCCTATTACGTGGCGCAGGCGCGGGAAGTGGTCGACCTCAGCGTGCTGTCGCAGAAGCAGATCATCGAAGAGATGCAGCATGTCGCGAGCCAGCGTCTGTCCAGCGGAGCGGGCAACGCATGAGCGACGACTTCGAGCTCGAAGGCGAAGCCGGTACACCGATCTGGGCCGCGTTCGGCGACCTGATGTCGGTCCTGCTCGGTGCCTTCGTGCTGATCCTCGTCGGTGTGATCGGCATGCAGCTGCAGCTCACCAGCAAGCTGGACGAAGCGGTGAAGCAGAAGCAGGCCGAAGAGCAACGCCGTGTCACCCTCGAGCAGGCGCTGGCCGCGCCGCTCGCGGCCGGACGTGTGACGCTGGTGGACGGGCGCATCGGCATCCGCGGCAGCGTGCTCTTCGCTCTCAATTCCGATCAGCTGCAACCGGAAGGCCTCGAGGTGCTGAAGAGCCTTGCCGGGCCACTCACCGGCTATCTCAAGACCCGCGACGAGGTGCTGATGGTGAGCGGTTTCACGGACGATCAGCCGGTCCGCGACGGCAACCGGCATTTCGCCGATAACTGGGAGCTTTCCGCCCAGCGCTCGCTGACCGTGACGCGCGCCCTGATCGCGGATGGCGTGCCGCCCTCGTCGGTCTTTGCCGCGGCGTTCGGCTCGGAGCAGCCGGTCAGCGCCAACTCCAGCGACGAGGGCAGGGCGAAGAATCGCCGCGTCGAGATCGCACCGATGCCCAGGCCGTCGGCTCCGGCAGCGGCGACCCCGTGAGCGCTTCGTCGACCCACACGCTACGCCGCCACCTCATCGAGGCGATGGAGCGGCGAGCCGTCGGACAGGAAGGCGAGTTGCGCCAGATCCTCGACCGGCGGCTCGCGCTGTTGCGTGCCGCGGACGTCGGGCGCGTGGACGGCGACCGGCCCGGTGTCGGCCCGACGGCCGTCCGCGGCCCGCTTGGCGAGCTGGTCGACGCGCTGGCCGCCGGCGATCGCGAGCCGCCCCCTGAGCGCGCGGCATACCCCGAGCTGCCTTCCCTCGACGCCTTTCGCCGCATATGGTCCCGGGTTCGCACCGAGAGCCAGTTGCGCCAGTCGATGGCTCCGGTCCCCGAAAACGCCGGGCCGCTCAACTCCTCGGCACTGGTCCATCGCGCCATCGCGCTGATGCGCGAGTCGTCGCCCGGTTACCTCCAGCACTTCCTCGCCTATGTCGACGACCTGTCGTGGATGGAGCGCGTCGGAGACGGTGTGGCGGGCCCCACGGGCTCGCTCCAGCCGGCCACCATCGGCAAGCGCGCCCGGAAGAAACCTCGCAAATAGTTGAGGCGGATTCATTACTTCGTCGCCACGGCGCTCTATAGTTCGCCGATGACTTCCGACACCAAGCACCCTGCCGGCCTGCGCATCATCGCCGTCTACAAGGCGGTCAAGACGGTCGGCCTGATCCTCATCGCCAGCGCCGCGTTCCATCTGGACCGCGAAGACAGTTTCAGGCGGCTGGTGCAGTGGCTTGAGCATCTTCAGCTCACCGACAGCAATGACCTGCGCTGGAGCCTGGTGCATCTGCTCCAGCAGATGGGGCCGGCCAAGGTCGAGGCCGTCGGCATCGTCGCGCTGATCTATGCCGCCATTTTCGCCACCGAAGGCATCGGCCTGTGGATGCGCAAGCACTGGGCCGAGTGGTTCACGGTGATCGCCACCGGTTCGCTCGTACCGGTGGAGATCTACGAGTGCATCGTTCGCTTCGGCTGGCTGAAGGTTGCGATTCTCGTCGCCAATGTCCTGATCGTGGTCTACCTTGTCCGGCTGGCGCTTCGGCCCCGCGGCGGCGTTGCGGTTACGCCGGCGGCGCAGGCAGGGTAATCCCGGTGGCCGTGTGGACGCCTTACCGCGACACGGAAGTCAGCTTCGACGCGCCGGAGTCGCTGGACCGCGCCAATCTCATCGAGGCGCGCGCCGTGGCCGGGCGCGCCATCGGGCACTACCGTGCGACGCTGGTGCGGCCATCCATGCAGTATTTCGACTGCGACCTGCACTTCATCGACCCGCTGCGCATCGACAAGGTCCTGCCGGACAGCATCTCCATCGTGCAGGTCATGGCCGGACGCTGGCGTCACCGCGTCGATCGCGAGATGTTCGACCAGTACACGCCGGAGGCGCTGTCCTTACTCAGCCTCAGCGAGCCGGCGGAGGTCGTGGACACACTGCCTGGCGGCAGCCACGTGCGACTGGGTGGCCTGCGTATCTCGGGCGCCTTCCTGCGCGACCAGATCGAGGAGGGCGACCGCACGCTGGCGCCGCTGCTGGCGTTGCAGAAACATCATCTTCGCTTCGAGCGGGTACGCGACAGCAAGGCCATCGCTTCACTGTTCGAGCGCCTCTACCACTCGCCCTATACCGGCGCGTTGCAGCGGCTGCACAGGGAGAGCCTCAGTCTCGGCATTCTCGTCGAGCTGGCCGTGCAGCTGGGCGCCTCGCGTCAGGGGGCGACGCGCACGCTGAGGGCCCATCGCGACCTCGCCCATGAAGCCCGGCGCTTACTGGACGACAACCTCGCCCGTCCGCCCGCTGTCGACGAACTCGCCCGTGACCTCGGCGTCGGCGAAACGACGCTCCGGCGTATCTTCCGGCGGGAGTTCGGTTGCTCGATGCTGCAGCACGTGAGAGACCGACGTCTCGAAGTCGCGCGGCAGATGTTGCGGCAGGGCAAATGGCAGGTGAGCCAGATCGCCTACCGGGTCGGCTATTCCAACCCGGCCAATTTTGCCAACGCCTTCAAGGCGCGGTTCGGGCATCCGCCGGGATCGGAATAGCATCCCGGCGTATCCCTGCGCGCGTCGCGCATCCCTGCGCCTCCTTGCGCGCGTGCCTGCATCCGCTGCGTCCCTGTCGCCTCCCTGCGCGTTCCTGCGCATCCCTGTTCCCCCTTCTCGTCCCTTCGCATCCTGGCGTCCGGCGCGCGTACTTTAAGGAAACGCACAGCCTGAGGGTGGTGGAAGGTCGCTGGCCACAAGTATGGGGTGCCCATTCACATGCGACGGCGATGTTTCGCCGATCGTTTCGTACGGCGCCGGGCTTACGTGCGTCTCAGCGACGCACGGGACTGACGCGGCCGAGGGCCACGAGCGGCCGTAACGCCGCTGTCACGCGGCTTACGAGTCATGAGGACAGAGTGCGGCGTGGCTCACAAAAGGACGTCTGGATGGCCTTCTTGCCGAATACGAAGAGACACGCCGGCCGACGCGCGTGATACATCGTGATTGCGGGTCATAAAAACGTCAGTCGTCGACTTTTTGACGGCTGGCTTGCCGGGCTTGCACGCCATCCTCCTCCCCTTCCGTCGCCCAGGGTGTTTCACCCCGGCGTTATCCGAGTCGTCACGATGAAACAACCCTGGATCTTCAAACGTGTCTCCCTGAACCTGCGTCGCGCCGATGGCAGCCTCGACCTGCGGCCCTGGCGTAGTGACGTGAGCGCGGTCCGTGCCACCGAGCCCGACAGCGCCCGTCGTCAGTTCCTGCGGAACAGCGCCACGGCCGCCGGCGGCCTGGGTCTGGCCAGCATGACCGGTACGGTCGGCCTGTCGTGGCTGTTCAGCTCACCCGCCAAGGCAGGCCCGCTCATCACGGGCAGCATGTTTCCCGAAGCCAATGCCATCGCCGCGGCGGAAACCATCATCCGTTCACGGCGCGAGCTGATCATGTTCCACGGCCAGTCGAACGCGGTCGGCACCGGTGGCCGTCCCGCGCTCACGCTGCAGCAGATCTATGCGAACGTGACGTTCAACGGTGGCGTACGTCCCGGTACCGACGCGACCGCCATGACGGGTCTCGTACCTCTCGTGGAATACGACGGCGGTCACGGCACCGGCGGTGAAGTCGGTACCAATGCCTGCGCGGACGGGCTGGTGGAATACACCGCCGCGCTGACCGGCGTACCGGCCGCGTCGCAGTACAGCCGCTACAGCGCGTTTACCAGCGCGGAAGGTGGCCGTCCGATCGGTTACTTCGCCAGCTTCCTCGACGACAGCAATCTCGGCGGCTACCAGGGCTGGGATAACAGCGCGCTGCGTCTGAAAGCGATGCTCGGGCTGATGCGTGCCGAAGGCCAGAAGGACGGCAGCAATATCGGCTGGCTGGCCACCACGTGGCAGCAGGGCGAGGCCGACTCCACAGGCCTTTCGGAAACCCGTGCCAGCTACAAGACCAAACTCACCGCACTCGAACGCGCGCACTGGCTCAAGCTCTGCCAGGTCAACCTGCCCGAGCAGAGCTGGCGTCCGCTGTGGCTGATCGGCCAGGTGACCAGCCACAACAGTTACGGCGCCACCAGCCCCGCATTCTGCAATCCGTTCATCGCGCTCGCGCAGCGCGACGCCTGCCTGGCCAGTCCTTACCTGCGCATGGTCAACCCGCAATACATGTTCGACTACGCGGACGAGGCGGCGGCGGATCAGCCGATGTTGCACCTGACCAACGAGAGCCATCGATGGCAGGGGCGCTACTTCGCCCGTGCGCTCTACCAGCTGATCCAGGATCGTTCGGCGGGCGTCGCGTTGCGCAACCCCGCGCTCGATGTCGCGGCGGCGGTCAAGGTCAACGCGCGTACGATCAACCTGGCCTTCAACGTGCCGGCCGGTGTGCTCACCCTGGATACGAGCTGGGTGGCGGCGACGCGCAACTACGGTCTGGACGTCCGCGATGCGAACAACAAGATCGTTCCGGCCAGCCCCACCGACAACAATCTGATCGCCGCGGTGAAGGTCATCTCCCGCGACACCCTGCAGGTGACGCTCAAAGCGGATCTTCCCGATACCGCCGCCAAGATTTCCCTCGGCTGGGGTGACCCGTCCGAGCCCGCATCGATCGCCGGACGTAAAGGCGGCCCGCGTACCAACATCCGTGACAGCGCCGGCGACACCGATCTGTACATCGCCAGCACGGGCAAGACGCGTCCGATGCATAACTACGCACTGGTCGCCGATGTGGCGCTTAGCTGGGTCAATCGTGTGCAGCCGACCGGTGAGTGGCATTTCAACGGCAATGCGCGCAGCGACGTCGTCGATCAGTCGGGTAGCGGTCGCGCCGCGCTCACGCTGATCGGGCGGCCGAGCTTCACCGCGTCGGGTACGCAGTCGGCGAACGGTACGCAGGGTTTCCAGACCGATATCGACGAGACCGCCAGCATCACGTTCGCGGCGATCTTCTGCAGCCCGTATGCCGTGGGCCCGGGTAGCAACGCGGGGCGTGCGATCAGCACCTTCCAGGGCTTCAGTCCGCGTCAGGCGGGTCTGGCGTTGCAGCACTCGTACGACACCGGTGTCGCCAACTCCGAGCTCACCAGCTTCCGTCTTGCCCTCACGGGCAGCCAGAAGGCCGTGACCAGCGGCCCGAGCGAGTCGCTCGACACGCGCTACAAGCCGCGCTTCGCCATCGTCTCGGTCGACGCGGTGAGTGGCAGCGTGCGCTTCCTCTGCCCGGCGTATGAGGACAACCTGCGTGAGCAGCGCTATCCGGGACTGGCGACACGTCCGCTCAACGGCAAGGTGCTGATCAATGCATGGAAGGACGGCGGCGATGCGACGGGGCAGGGCGCGGTTCTGACCCGCTATGCCGCGGTGTGGAACCGTGCGCTCAGCTTCGAGGAAATGCTGGCCGAGTACGAATACGCGCGCGGCCTGTTCGGCAGCGTGTAACTCGCCACGCAATCGGCGTAACCTCGGTGCATGCGACGGCGATCCGCCGTGGCAATCACCGGGGAAACGTCATGAGCAAGGGATTGGATTCAAAGAAGAGCGACAAGAAGAAGCCCGCCAAGACCATGAAGGAAAAGAAGGCGGCGAAGGACGAGAAGAAGCGCAACCAGCACTGATTGCGCTTCTGACCCTGCTCAGGCGGCGACGGAGTAATCCATACGCCTGAGATCCTCGAGGAGCGTCGGGCCCGTCGGGTTCCATCCCAGGGCTTGACGCGTCCACGCGCTGGACGCCGAAAGATCCATACTCATGAAGGCGCTCATCCAGCCAAAGTAGGCGGCGGATTCGCTCGCGTCGATCGATTTCACCGGGATGCCGAGGCCTTCGCCCAGCGCCTCGGCGATGGCGCGGGCCGTGATGCCCTCTTCGGCCACCGCGTTGTAGCGTGTGCCCGGCTTGCATTGTTCGATCGCCAGACGGTACAGGCGTGCCACGTCGAGCACATGAGCCGCGGGCCAGCGGTTTTGTCCGTCGCCCACATAAGCGGAGACGCCTTTTGCGCGAATGATGTCCAGCAGCGGCGTGATCAGGCCCTGCTTAACCGGGTCGTGCACCTGAGGCAACCTCACCACCGACACGGCGACACCTTTGTCGAGCAGTTCGTTACCGGTGATCTCCGTGAGCGTGCGCGGGTTCGGGTGCGCCGCATTGAACACGTCCTCGCGGGCTAGCTCGCCATGGCCGGGGCTGCCTATGCCCGTACCCGATGTAATCAGCAGCGGCCGGTCCGAGCCGATCAGGGCGGAGCCGAGGGCGCGGATCGCCCGCTGATCCTTCTCGCAGTTGGCGACGAAGTTCGCGAAGTTGTGGTCGAACGCCGTGTGAATGACCGCATCCGCCTGCGCCGCGCCAGCGCGGAGGCTCTCCAGATCCTCAAGCTCGCCGCGGTGTACGTCGGCACCCGCCACCTGCAGCGCCCGCGCGCCGGAGTCCGAACGGGTCATGCCGAGGACGTGGTGTCCGGCGGCGATCAGTTCCGGCACGATCCGTGAGCCGATGAAGCCGGTAGCGCCGGTGAGAAAGATACGCATGAGTGCTGCTCCCAATTCGTTGTAGGAGTACGATGGGCGCGTCGCTCATACTGTTAAAGTAGTGACGTTATCGTGGTATAGGAACCAACAGGATCGCCATGTCCGTCCCTGTCGACAACCCACTCGGTACCTTCCTGCGCGACCGGCGCACCCGGCTGGACCCCGCCACATTCGGTTTCGTCGGCGGCCGGCGGCGCACGAAGGGCCTGCGTCGCGAAGAAGTCGCCCAGCGCGCCAACATCAGTCCCACCTGGTACACGTGGCTGGAGCAGGGCCGGGGCGGTGCGCCATCCGCCGACGTACTCAACCGCATCGCCGTCGGCCTGATGCTGACCGAGCCGGAGCGCGAGCACCTTTTCATGCTCGGGCTCGGCCGGCCGCCTGAAGTGCACTACCGTGCGGCCGATGGTGTATCCCCGCGGCTGCAACGCGTGCTCGATGCGTTCGAGGTCAGCCCCGCGATCGTGCGGACGGCTTTGTGGGATGTCGTGGCGTGGAATGAGGCCGCCGCCGCCGTGCTGACCGACTACGCGCTGCTGCCTCCCGACCAGCGCAACATCCTCCATCTGATGTTCTCGAACCAGCTCGTGCGTGCTCACCAGGACGACTGGGAAAGCGTGGCTCGCTTCGTCGTCGGTGCGTTTCGTGCGGACGTGGCGCGCGCCGGAGCGACCGCGGAGATCGGCCAGTTCGTCGAAGACCTTTCGCGCATCAGTCCGGAGTTCGAGGCGATGTGGCTCGATAACGACGTACGCGCGCATGGCGAAGGTCTCAAGCGCATTCATCACCCGGAACTCGGGCTGCTCGAGCTGGAGTATTCGGCGTTTGCCGTGGATGGCCGGCCGGACCTGTGCATGTTCGTCTACAACGCGGTGTCGAGTGCGGACTCGGTACGGATCCGCGAACGCATCGAAGCACGACGGGCTTCAGCGACGTGAGTTGCCGCGCGGTCGAGCGGACAGGCGTCCGGCATGGGTGAAGCGCGCGAGCCGTCCCGTTCGTTGGCGGTGTTCTTCATGGTATTGATCGCGGCGATCACGGTGGCGGTGCTCAACGCTCCGCGCTCCCAGCGCCCGTCGATAGCCCGCAGCGACGTCATGCCGCCGGCCGGTCCGATCCTGCCCACCGTCGATGTCTGGCTGAGTACGGCGGATCATCGAAAGAAACTTACGGCGGAGCCGAGCGTTGCAATGACGGAGGCTACATCGTCACCTGCCGACATCGTGATCGACAGCGACGTCGCCTATCAGTCCATCGTCGGTTTCGGCGCGGCGATGACGGACTCGTCCGCCTGGCTTCTACACAACACGCTGGGCGAAGTTCAGCGCGATGCGTTGATGAAGGAGCTTTACGGACCGCCGCCCGGTCTCAACTTCAACATGATGCGTCTGACCATCGGTGCGTCCGATTTCTCGCCGCACTTCTACACGCTCGACGATCTGCCGTTCGGTGCGACCGATCCCGACCTGAAACACTTCAATGTCGCGGAGAACATCCCCGACCTGATCCCGGTGGTGCAGGAGTCCCTCGCCATCAACCCTGGCTTGCGGATCGTTGCGTCGCCATGGAGCGCACCGGTATGGATGAAGACGAGCGAGAACCTGATCGGCGGCGAACTGCTCGAGACATACGAGGGCGCTTATGCCGACTATCTCGTGCGCTACGTCGACGCGTATCGGCGCCACGGCATTCCGATCTACGCGCTGACCTTGCAGAACGAGCCGAGGTTTTCTCCGATCAGCTACCTGGCGATGCCCATGTCGCCCCAGACACGCGCGCGCATCATCGGTCGATACCTCGGGCCGAAGCTCGCCGGGCGCTCGCCACGTACGCGGATCTTCGAGTGGGACCATAACTGGAGTCATCCCGAGGAGCCGCTGGCCGTGCTCGGCGATCCGGACGCGGCGCCCTACGTCGACGGCGTCGCCTGGCACTGCTACGAAGGCAGCCAGCACGAACAGGGTACCGTCCATCGAGCGCATCCCGACAAGGATACGTTCATCACCGAATGCTCCGGAGGCGACTGGCCGCTGAGCATGAATGGCGAGCTGCTGTGGTTTACGCGCAATCTTCTGGTCACGGGCACCCGGCAATGGGCGCGTGGCGTCATCTACTGGAATCTCGCCCTCGACGAAAATCACGGGCCGCACTTCGGCGGATGTGCGGCATGCAAAGGGGTGATCACCGTCGACTCGACGACGGGCCGCGTGAGCCGGAATGACGAGTACTACGCGCTCGGGCATTTCAGCCGCTTCGTCCTTCCCAGCGCCGTGCGGATCAGGTCCAACGACACCGACGCGGAGATGGGACTGGCCAATGTCGCCTTCCGCAATGAGACCGACGGATCGATCGTGCTCGTGCTGGTCAACATCCGTACAGAGGCGCGTACGGTGTCGGTGGTGGAGGGTGGGCGCCGCTTCGAGTACCGGATGCCTGCGGAGAGCGTGGCCACCTTCGTGTGGAATCCGGATCCGTTCGGGCGTTGGTTGCGCCTTATCCAGCAGTGGTCAGGGCCGATCCGGAATCCGCCACGCGTCGAATGAGCAGAAGCCTCCGGCGGCGGCAGGGGCGGCTGCTTGCGGTGTCGGTGGTCATTCCAGTGAGGCGGTTTAAGGCCGCGAGAGGAGCTGTGAAGCACGCTTTGCCGGGATCAGGCCTTGATCGCAGCCCGCCGGTAACGCATATTCGCTATTCGCGAATAGCGAATATGAGGCGCCGCCGTGGAACTGAAACCGCAGGATCTTCTCGTGCTGCTCAAAGTCGCGGCTAATCCGCGGCAGCGCTGGACGTATGCCGCGCTGGGTCAAGCACTTTCGATGAGCCCCTCGGAGGTGCATGCCAGCGTGAAGCGCGCCGTGGCGTCGGGGCTAGCGGTGAGCTCCGGCCGTGGCGATTGGTCGCCGGTTCGACCTGCGTTGTTGGATTTTGCCCTGCACGGAGTTAGATACGTCTGGCCTGCGGTCCTCGGGCCGGTCAAGCGAGGGGTCCCGACCAGCTTTGGGGCTGAGCCGTTGTCTGATGCGATCACCGCCGTTCCCGGCGAAGCGCCGGTCTGGGCACACATCGGCGGAAGCGCGAAGGGGCCAATCCTGAGTCCTTTATATCGGTCCGTCCCGTTCGCGGCGCTGAGAGACCCGACGTTGCATCGCCTCCTCGCCCTACAGGACGCGCTGCGATCAGGCCGCGCGCGCGAACGCTCTCTGGCGGCAGACTATCTGGCCAACGAACTGAGAACTGCCGATGCGCCAGGATGATCCGAATCTTCCATACCTACGTTTGGTCGCCGAGGCGCTGGGCGATCTTCGCGAGCAAGTCGTCTTTATTGGAGGTGCGGTTGCTGGCTTGCTGATTACCGATCCGCTGGCCGAAAGCGTTCGCGCGACGAGAGACGTCGATGCGGTAGTGCAAGCAGCGCGTGCGCAGTTTCACCGAGTGGAGGAGCGCGTTGCCGAGCGAGGCTTTCGCCGGGATGTGGACAGCGGCGTCATTTGCCGCTGGATCCATCGCGAGTCCGGGGTCATCTTTGATCTGATGCCTGTGGACGCCGGAGTGCTGGGATTTTCGAACCGGTGGTACCCGTTTACAGTGGCGACAGCAGAAGTTCTCAACCTCGGCGACGAGCTTGCGATCCGTGTGGCCAGTGCCGTTGCGTTCGTCGCGACGAAGTTGGAGGCGTTTGCCGATCGCGGCGCTTGTGATATTGCCGCCAGTCACGACCTCGAAGACGTACTGAATATTGTTGATGGCCGAGAGGAACTGGTTCGGGAGCTGACGACGGCTCCTATTGCTGTCCGCCACGCGGTAGGACGCACCTTTGCCAACCTGCTTGTAAATCCGGATTTTATCAATACGTTACCCGGTCTGCTTGCCGAGCCAGAACGAAGTGAAATCGTTGTTGGGCGCCTGAGGATCATGTCGGAATGGTTACATGACGAAGAAAACGATTAACGCTATCAAAGTCGCCGGCGATGGCAACGAAAAGCCGTTGTCGAAGGGCCAGAAAGCCTTCAATACGCTCAGCGAGAAGATCGCCAAGCGCCGTGCGACGTTGGCCGAGTGGGAGGTCTTCGGCACCGACTTCCGGCGCCGGTACACCGACGAAGTCGTGCCGCTGCAGAACAGCTTCGACGCAATACGCATTCAGATGCTGCATAAGCTCGATCAGTCGCACGACGCAAAGGGGCTGACCAAGGGCGAGCGCCAGACGATCGAGGATCTCATCAGTCACATCGCCGGCGACCTCATGGAGTCAAGCGACGATCCCGCCGTCGAGGAACTCTATCGTCGCTACAGCGGGGCGGACGACGCGAAGAGCGCCGAGGCCCTGGCGGATCTGAAGCAAACGTTGGAGACCGAGTTCGGTGTCGATATCGCCGACGACGTCGACCTGAATTCGCCTGAAGCCGTGCTCCGTCATATCCAGAGACAACTCGACGAGCAGGAAGATGCCGAGCGCAGGCATCGCGAAGCGAAGGAGGAGTTTCACGCCGAGCGAAAGAAGGCAAAGAAGCCGAAAGCCGCCGAGGAGCGCGCGCGTGCCGAGGAGGCGGAAGTCCACCAGTCCCTGCGTGAGGTCTACCGCAAGCTGGCCAGCATGCTGCATCCCGACCGCGAACCCGACCCCGTGGAACGCGAACGCAAGGCAGTCCTGATGCAGCGGGTCAACGGAGCTTACGCCAGCCGCAGCTTGCTGGACCTGCTCGCGATCCAGCTCGAACTGGAGCACATCGACCAGATGGCGCTGGATAGCATCGGCGAGGAACGCCTCAAACGCTGGAATACGATCCTCAAGGAGCAGCTGCGTGGGCTCGACCAGGAGCTTTCCGAGGTGCACTTCGAATACCTGGCCCGATGCGGGCTGGGCCCGATGGCGACGGTGTCACCGGCGAGTGTGAAGCGCCATCTCACCGCGAGCCTCACCGACCTGCGCCATTACATCAAGGCGTTCGAACAGGATCTTCGTTCTTTCGATGACGTGAAACGACTGAAACTCTGGTTGAAGCAGATGAAGTGGGAGCTTTCCGCGCGATAACAGGGTCGCGATGTGGGTCACGCGACGCCTTCTCCCCAGTGAGTTGTCCGGAAGGCCGGTTCACGGCGCCGTCGTTCGCTGTATCCGCCCCCGAACATATCTGCACATTCAATGCGCAGCTTTGTCAGTGCTCGAAGCAAACGCCTCTTGGTAGCTTAAAAGGCATCGGCGCGATCCGCCGGTGCAAACCAAGGCCATTCTTCGATGAAGTTCGACATGCATCCGACCGTAGCGGGCTTCAGCCAGCAGCTGATGGCGGTAAACGGCATCAGGATCCATGCCGTTACCGGCGGCAAAGGTCCGCCCGTCCTTCTCCTGCACGGCTGGCCTGAAACCTGGTGGGAGTGGCATCACGTGATGCCGTTACTCGCCGGGCATCTCAGTGTCGTCGCTGTCGATCTGCGCGGCGCAGGCTTTTCCGATTGCCCGCTCGATGGCTACGACAAGGCGACGATGGCACGCGACGCACACGAGGTCATGCGTTCCCTCGGCCATGAGCGCTACGCGGTATGCGGGCACGATATAGGCGGCATGGTCGCGCTGGCGCAAGCGGCGTTGTTCCGGGATGCGGTCAGTCATCTCGCGGTGCTCGACGTTCCCCTCCCGGGTTGGAGTGAGTGGGAGGAGACCATCGCAAGGCTCTGGCACTTCTCGTTCCATATGAATCGCGATCTGCCCGAACGGATGATCCATGGCCGGGAATACGACTACGTCGCGGCCTTCATGGCGGAGCGTTTTTACGACCACAGCAGCTTCAATCCGATCGATATCGATATCTTCGCGAAAGCCATGGCGCTTCCCGGGCGCACACGCGGCGGTATGGAGTGGTACCGAACGCTCGCTAGCGATCACGCCGCTGCGCTGGAGTACAAGACGCAACCGCTCGACATGCCGGTGCTTGCCCTGGGCGGCGACCGGCGGTTCGGCCCGCGCATGGTGTCGATGCTGAAAGAGTTCGCGACGAACGTAACGGGCGGCTCGATCGAGAGGTGTGGTCACTATGTCGCCGATGAGCAGCCCGGGGAGGTTGCCGCGGCGCTGCTCGGTTTTCTCGAAGCCACGTGATCCCTGGAAAGTACGCCAGCGAGTCCTTTCCTCACTCTTCCAACTCTCATCTCAAACGGAAACCATCATGTCCGCTCCTGAAATTCGCGGCGTCAATCACGTCGGTATCACCGTCCCGGACATCGAGGCAGCGAAATCCTTCCTCATGGAGGCGTTCGGTGCCGAGCTTCTTTATCAGTCCTTCGGTCCGCAGGATCCGCCGCGACAAGGCCCCGAGTTCGAGCGGGCAGTGGGCGCCTATCCCGGCACCGTCGTCCGGGCTCAGGCGATGATGAAGATCGGGACCGGCCCCGATATCGAACTGTTCGAGATGCATGGGCCGGAGCAGGCGCAGCCCATCCGCGCGAGCGACTTCGGTATCACGCATTTCGCGCTGTACACCGACGATATCGACGCCTCCGTGGCGCGCTTCGAGAACGCGGGCGGCAAGCCGCTTACCGCACCGCGCCCCATTCCCTATGCGACCGAGAAAGGCCCCGGCAACAAGGTCTGCTATTGCCAGATGCCCTGGGGTACGACGATGGAATTCATCACCACACCGGATCGCATGCCTTACCACGATCAGACCGATCTTCGCCGGTGGCAGGACGAGGGTTGAGCGATGCGAGAAGGTTGGAGAGACATGATCTTCCCGCGACAAAACGATTGCCCACAGGTGGCCTTGCCGTGACCGACTCATCCCTTCCGCTGGCCGGTAAACGTGCCCTCGTTACCGGTGCCGCACGCGGCATCGGCGCGGCTATCGCGAAGAAACTGGCCGCCGATGGCGCAGACGTCGCGATCACCTACGAGAAGTCGATGGAGGAGGCCGAGGCCATCGTCGCCGACATGCGCGCCCTGGGCCGCCGTGCCCTAGCCATCCAGGCCGACGCGGCAAATCCGGAGGCCTCGATCACGGCGGTCGAACGCGCCGTGGCCGATCTGGGTGGTCTCGATATCCTAGTAAATAACGCTGGCGTCCTCGTCGCTGGTCCTTTTCCTGACCAGTCCCTCGAGGACATGGACCTGCTGCTCAACGTCAATGTGCGCGGCGTTTTCGTAACCACGCAGGCGGCGTTGAAACACATCCCGGACGGCGGGCGTATCATCACGATCGGAAGCAACGCGGGTTTGACCGTTCCGTTTGCGGGCATCGCGGTCTACGCGGCAACCAAGTCCGCGATGGAAAGCTTCACCCGCGGTCTCGCCCGCGAGCTCGGCGCTCGTGCCATCACCGTCAATCTGGTTCGTCCGGGTCCCATCGACACCGATATGAACCCTGCCGATGGCTCTCTCGCCGCGTCCATTCTCCCGAGCCTTTCCATTCCCCGCTACGGGAAGACCCAGGAGGTCGCCGAAGCCGTTGCCTTCCTCGCGGGTCCTGGGGCTGCCTACGTCACAGGCTCGGGCATTCTCGTCGACGGCGGCATCGCCGCATGAGCTCTCGCCCCTTTTCGAGGGCGGCAAAAACACAGGTGAAAGACGATGACGAAGATGATGGTGATCTGCACGGGTGATGCCGGGACGCGCTTCGACCGGGACTACTACGCCAACGAGCACCTTCCGTTGGCCAGGGCGTGCTGGGGCGAGCATGGGCTTCAATCGGCGGAAGCATTCTTCCCGTACGCCGAGGGCGGAAACTGGATCTCGATCGGCGTCTACACCTTTTCGTCGGAGCAGGGTGTACACGACGCCCTGGCAAGTCCAAAAACCCGGCAAGTGATGGATGACGTGAAGAACTTCACCGATTCGATCGTGGTGCTCCGTAGTCTCTTCAGGGCGTTCTAAGCGCGAAGCGTAAGACAGGGCAACCGGAGTGCTTCATGAGGCCTGATCGGGGGTCGAGAGCATGGCGTCCGCGATCTCGATCAACGCGCGAAGCCTGTCCATCCGCTTGAGATCCTGGTGGTATCCCACCCACACGTCCCGGCTGGGCGGCGCCTCACCGGCATCGACGCGCAGCAAACCCGCCGTCGCGTTGCCCAGCGGGCGTGGGAGGACCGCCAGACCCGCGCCCCGGAGGCACATCTGCGCCTGCACCGACCGACTGGTGCTGGCGAATGCGAGGCGAGCGCCGGGAAATCGGTCGCGCATCCATGCAACATCAGGAAAGTGCGACTGTGCTTCATTCATGACGATCAGGCCGACGGATGCAGGATCGTCGGCCATTTGCTTCAACGTCGCGGGCGATCCGTAAAGTCCGTAGGGCATGCTCATCAGGCGACGCTGAACCACGTCCGGTTCGGTAAACGGCACGATGCGAAAAGCGATGTCCACATCGCGACGAGCGAGATCCGACAAACGGTATCCCGCGATGACCTCGGGAACCACGGCGGGATGCTGGCCGATCAGTGCCATGAACACCGGCGCGAGCACGTAAGCCGCGAACCAGTCGGCGCATCCAATGCGCAGAATGCCCTCCAGTCGTTCGTGGTTTCCCAGGAGACGGCGCTCCATCGACAGCGCGGACTGCTCCATCGCCTCGGCGGCGCTTACGATGCCATCGCCGGCATCGGTCAGGACAAGTCCGTCCGAGGTGCGCCGGAACAAGGCTTGTCCCGCCTCGCCTTCAAGCACCTTGATCCGCCGCCCGATCGTAGGGTGACTTACCCCGAGACGACGTGCCGCCTCACCGTAGGAGCCGCTTCTGAGCACGGCAAGGAATATGCGGACGTCGCTCCATTCCATGCGCGTGCCTCAGTCGGGAAGAGGGCGAAATATGCAGCAGGCCGGGGCTGGCGGCAAGCGGGGCATGTCTGTGATTCTTGCTGAACGTAGCACGCCCTTGATGGAGGCATTCGGGGCTGCCGATGTACAAACCGGAGATGGGACTCGAACGTGCCTATGCCAGCTGGCGGTCAGAGCCGATGGCAGGTGAGATTGCGGAAGCGTACGTTAAACGTTCCGTGCAAGAAGCTTGCGGCTATGTTCAGAGTTACATCGAGCGCTATCGCCTATTTCGAGGCGTTTCGAGCGCCGTCTGCGAGCAGCAAAACTCGATCATGGTGAATAGCCCGACACTTTCAGGACGAACCAGGTGAGCTTTTGGTTCCTTTGGAAGCCGCGGTGCTCGGTCGGGGCGGCTCAGGCAAGTCTTGACGCGTTGAACCGATAGCGCTGTGATCTTCATTGCATCCCGAGGCGCGCAGATCGCCGCGTCTGCGACTGACGATCGACATGCAACCGTTCCCTTCGTTCGCATTCCCGCCTGCCCCCGGTGCCGTACTCAGCAGAAGAGTCGCGACTTGTAGGTGTCCTCCACCGCGTTGTGTAGGCGAAACCCTACAGCCACTAGGAAAGTACGAAGCAACCCACTGTAGTGCAAACGCTTTGCGCCGACGCTGATGGCTTTCACTCGCTCTTGACATAGACGAACACGCTTGTACTCGTCCCGAATTGATTTCTAAAGTCGGACGCTCGATCGGGGGCCACTGGCTGGGGAAAGCGATGCAAGGGACGAATCAGGGGTGGACGCGCCATGCGCGACCGATGATGCGCGGGCTGTGGATAGTCATGCTCTTGTGCGTGGCGGGCGTGCCTGCCGTTGCGCTCGGCCAGACCACCGCCAAGCCTGAGGATGAGTACAAAAAGCTCATCAAGGTCAACGAAGACATCCAGCCTCTGGGTGACACGCCGTTCGGCGAACGCATCGGGTTGCAAGATGGCTCGCTGAGCTTCAGCCAGACCGACGTCTCCCTGTCAGGCACCGGACCTGCCTTGACCATCGGCCGCACGTTCGCGCTTCACGGCGTGGAAGACCGCCCCGATCTTCAGGCGCGCGCTTTCGGCGACTGGGATATCGAACTACCCCAGATCTTCACGGTCACGGCGGACCAGAACAACGTCACCGGATGGCAGGTCGCGGCGAGCAATCCCAACGCTATCTGCTCGAGCTTCGGGCCACCGCCCAGCGTTGCCGCCCCCACGGGCGATTCGGAGCGTGCCGACTGGGAGCCAAAGACCTGGTGGCAGGGCTACCAACTGCGCATCCCGGGTCAGGGCAACCAGGATCTGCTGACGCGGTCTGCGGCGAACACGGCCACGCCTGGCGTGGCGGGGCTCGCTTACCCCATCGTGACCCGCGCCAACTGGGCGGTGGGCTGTTTGCCGCAGGCGGCTAACGATGCATCCATCGAAGGCTTCCTGGCCGTGTCACCGGATGGCACCAAGTATTGGCTGGACCACATCGCCTATCGATACATGCCGTCGTTGACGCGTCCGCTCGGTTCCGGCCCGGAGACGTTTGCCGGGATCCACATCTTTGCGTCCGCCGAGGACTTCATCACTCGCCGCGAAGGCCGGATGCTGGTGACCCGCATCGAAGACCGCTTCGGTAATTCGGTTTCTTACACCTACAGCGGGGATGATGTCACCGACATCGCTGCGTCGGACGGTCGCCATGTCACCCTCACGTACCAGACCGATCCGGACACCGGGGCCAGCAGCCATCGTGTCAGCACGATCACCGTTCAGGGCGGCGATGCGGGCACGCGGACGTGGACCTACAGTTATGTGAAGTCGAACGCGAATCTGGTCTACACGCTGACCTCGGTGCAGCAACCGGACGGGAGTAGCTGGGGGTATAACCTCGACCCGCTCAATGGCGCATGGATCGATTCTCGTACGTCCGGAGGTACCTGCGGCGCGATTGGCGTGCCGGGCAACATGGACAGCCCGCCGATCACCGCCACGGTGACGCACCCCTCGGGCCTGGCAGCGAGCTACACCGTCGCGCCGCTCAAACGTGGGCGCTCGTATGTGCCGCAAGAGTGCATGTCCGGGCCGAACGTGCCTGCCACGCCCAATTATCCGGGCACCTGGGCCGCCATCCCCAACGCGTCCTACAGCATGGCCATCACGCAGCGGGTGCTGACCGGCACGGGCCTGCCGCCGAATGGGTTGGGGTGGAGCTACAGCTACTCGGCGGCCAACGAGAGTTGGGCACAAGACTGCACGGCGGTGGCCTGCGCCACGACCGTGTCTACCGATGTGGCGTATCCCGATGGTCATGTGGAGCGCAGCACCTTCTCCAACCGGTACGACTGGACGGAGAGCCAGCTGCTCAAGGAAGAGGTCTTCGACGGCGACACGACCACCGCTTTGCGTCGCACGACCGCGTACAGCTATGTGAACCCCGATGCGACACAGGACGCGCGGGCAGCAGCCTACGTTCACCCCTGGGGTTATGCGCCCCAGCAGCGCATCAACGCGGCTCAGTTGCAAGAGCAACTGCCGATGACGACGCGACAAACCACGGTCGACCCCGCAGCCAACGCGACGCCCGACATTTACCTCTGGAATGTCACCGCTTTTGATGTCTTTGCGCGACCGCAGGATGTGACCCGATCCAACAACTTCGGCTACAGCGTCAGTGAGCGGTCGACCGCCACGGATAACACCGCCTTGTGGGTGCTCGGGCTTCCCTCGCAGACAGACAACCTGACGAGCGGCGAGACAGTCAGCAAGACTGTCTATGACCCAGGCACCGCGACACCGGTCGAACGCGACAGCTTTGGCGTGAAGGTCATGGACTACACGTTCGACGCGCAAGGCCAGCTCGCCAGCTTCACCGATGGCAATGGAAAGACCACCACGTTGGGCAGCTACGTCCGCGGCATTCCCACCACCATTGGCTACCCCGACAGCACCAGCCAGACGGTGGCCGTCGATGGATTGGGGCAGATCGCCGCAATCACCGATCAGGCCGGTTCCACGACAAGTTATGGCTACGACGCCATCGGGCGCATTGCACGTGTGGATTACCCGGCGGGCGACAGCACCGCATGGGCGCCTAAGACCTACGCGTATGTGTTTTCCGCCGATGCGCGCGGGCTGGGCGGCAGCCATTGGGTTCGCACGATTACGCAGGGTAGCCTGAGTCAGCGGACCGACTTCGACGTTCTCCTGCGTCCCGTCCTGGCGACAAGGTCCGATGCCACCACCGGTGCCCTGGCGGTCTCGTCGAGCACCGAATACGACTGGGCTGGACGCAAGACGTTCGAGTCATATCCCCAGTCGGGCACGCTCGACCTTGGTGCGCTGGTACAGGGCACCCGAACCGCCTACGACGTGTTGGGGCGTCCGGTGACCACCACCCAGTTTTCCGAACTGAACAATCTGGTGTCTACGACGGCCTACCCGGCCGGTGGGGCGCGCACCGTAACCGACCCGAAGGGCAATGTGACGACCAGTCACTTCCAGGTGTTTGACCAACCGGGCTTCGACAACGTGGTGAAGGTGGAAGCGCCGGAAAGCGTCACCCAAACGATCACTCGCGATATCTACGGCAACGTGCTGGCAGTCGTGCAAGGCGATCTCACCCGGACCATGGCCTACGACGGACAGCATCGGGTGTGCCGCTCTTGGGAGCCGGAGACCGGGAGCACGATGACCGCCTACGATGCGGCGGATAACGTGGTGTGGACCGCGGCGGGTCAGCCCTTCAACGGGGACGGTTGTGGCTACGATCAGGTCGCGGACTCGGCAAAGACGGTCAGTGCCTACGACGCGATGAATCGCGTCACCTCGGTCACCTATCCGAATGGCGCGCTGGCGACCACCTTCACCTACGACGCGCTCGGTAAGCTTGCATCGGCGGTCTCGGCCAGCGCCGGAAGCAACGCCAATGCCACCGGTTCGGCATCGTGGGCATACGGTCGCAACAAGCTTGGGCTACTGACAGCCGAGGTGCTCTCGGTGGACGGTTGGTCGTGGACCCTGGGCTATGGCTACGACGGCAACGGAAGCCTGGCGAGCACGCAATATCCCGATGGCACCACCGTTGCGGCCACGCCGAACGCACTGGGTCAGCCGACGACGGCAGGTGCGTATGCGACGGGCGCGACCTATTTTGCCAACGGAGAGCTGCAAGCGGCGACGCTGGGCAACGGCGCGGTCTATTCCGCCGAACAAAACGATCGCAAGCTCCTGCTGAATTTCAGTTTTGGCTCTGCCGCTCAGCCGGCGGTGAGCGAAGACATGACGTACGACGCCGTGGGGAACATCGTCGGCATCACCGACCAGTCGGGGTCGGATCAACGCACGCGCACCATGACCTACGATGGTCTGAGTCGCTTGATGTCGGTCACCGCCCACAATCTTTGGGGTACGGAAAGCTACACCTACGATACCCTCAACAACATCCGCAGCCTGACCGACAGCAACGGGACGAACACCTACACCTACGACGCGAACAATCGCCTGGCCTCGATCAGCAACAATGGGGCGACGGTGCACAGTTTCACCTACGACGCCCAGGGCAATACGACCAAGAAAGACACGCAGGCGATGACCTTCGACCTGGCCAATCGACTGCTGTCCGTCGACGGAAAGGGCGACTATCTCTACGACGCGTCGGGCCACCGGGTGAAGGCGGTAACGCCTCAAGGCACGACCTACTACGCCTACAACAGCGCAGGGCAGCTGATGTGGCAATACGACAACGCGACCACGGCGGGCACCAGTTTTGTCTATCTGGGCAAGAAGCTGGTGGCCAGCCGCAAAGCTGCCACCTCGGTCATCCTCGGGACCATCGAAGGCGTAAGCACCGGCACCGACGCAGTCATCACGGGATGGGCATGCGCCAGCGGACTGGCCGCGTCGGTGGATGTGCACCTTTACGTCGGCGGTCCGGCCGGTTCCGGCACGGGTATCGGTGCGTTCACCGCCAACCTGGATAGTGAGGAGACGATCCAGGCCGATTGCCACTCGACCGGCACCAAGCATCGCTTCAGCATCCCGCTCACAGAAGAGCAGCGCGGCGAGTACGCGGGCGAGGCCATCTACGTCCACGGCATCTCGCCCGTCGGCGGTGAGAACACGCTGCTCTCAGGGTCGGGTTCCTTCGTGGTGCCGCCGTCGACGCTGGCCCCCGGCGCGCCCGCTACCGTCACGGCGGCCGCGGCTCAGGACCTGTCGAGTATCGCCGTGAGCTGGTCGGCCGCGAGCCATGCGACCAGCTACACGGTCGAGCAGTCGGTCAACGGTGGCGCCTGGGCCACGCTTTACACCGGCGCGTCCACCAGCACGACCGTCAGCGGCCCGGCGGACGGCAGTTATCAATTCCGTGTGGCAGCGTGTAATGCGAACGGTTGCAGCACGCCCACCGTTTCCTCGACGGCGACGGTCGCGCATGTGCCGCCAACGCCAGCGAGCATCACGGCACCGGGCAGTTCGACAGGCGCCGCGGCGCTGAGCTGGGCCGCCTCCAGCTATGCCACCTCGTATCAGGTCGAGCACAGCCAGGATGGCAACTGGGTCCAGGTCTTCGCCGGTGCCGCGACCAGCGCGACGATCAATGAACCGGCGTCGGGCAACTGGTACTACCGCGTCCGCGCATGCAACGGTAACGGATGCAGCGGGTATGCCACCAGCGGTGTGGTGATCGTCACCGTACCTCCGTCGTCGGCCCCTTCGATCGCCGGCGGTGGAACCACCAATAGCGGTGCCTACACCATCTCGTGGACTGGCGTGGGTGGAGCGACGTCCTACAACCTCATCGAGTCCGTGAACGGAGGCGGCTGGACCGGCGTGCAGAACAATGGCGCCACCAATTGGTCCACCAGCGGCCGGGGGGATGGCACCTATGTCTACCAGGTGCAGGCGTGCAACGGCGGCGGATGCGGCCCCTACAGCGGGCAGGCCGTCGTCACCGTCTCCAATATCCCGCCGGCTCCTCCCGGACCCACGTTCACGAACACCTACCATGGCACCAAGGTGACGGTGCTGGTCAAGTGGGTCGCCCAACCCTATGCCACACGCTACGAGCTGCTTGAGAACAATCAGCTGGTCTACAACGGACCCGACCTGTCGTTCAGCTCGCTGCACGACAAGACCGTCAGCATCACCTACATGGTTCGTGCCTGCAACGCCGTGGGCTGCTCGGCTTACAGCCCCGCGCGGAGTGTGACGCCATGACGATCAGGAGTGCCTCCATGGAAACCGTCTCTCCGACCACTGTCCGTTCATCACGCCGGCGAGGTCCGAACTGGATCACAGCGGCGCTGCTGCTTCTGGCACTTCTGTTCGCCGCCTCGGGATCGGCGCGCGCTGCGGAGACCGTGACCTACTACTACACCAGTCCTCAGGGTACGGTGCTGGCCAAGGCCGATGCGTCGGGAAATATCCTTAGCAGTGCGGATTACCGGCCTTACGGTACGCAGGCGCTGGGTACGCCGGAGCAGGGGCCGGGATATACGGGGCATGTAAACGATGTCGATTCGGGCTTGGTTTACATGCAAGCCCGATACTACGACCCGAGCGTGGGTCGCTTTCTTTCAGCGGACCCGGTCGGCACCACAGCGGGCAACGCACTGCGATTTGGGCGCTTTACCTACGCCATCAACAATCCTGTTCGTATGGTTGATCCGAACGGTCAGCAGGAAGTTGACGCAGATGAGTTGGACATTGAGACTCGGGCGGCCTTGTCCAGGCTTAATCCGCCAATTGGTCCAAACATGGCGGCTCCGGGCTTCACGCCTCCCGCAACCCTTGCGCCTGGTCTGCTGCCGGAAACATTTCCAGAACACCAAGTTGCTCAGGAACTAGGCCTGGAGCAGCGCACAGACGTTGGTGAAAATTTACCTAAGACAGAATCGAAAGCTGAAAAAACCTATCAGATTTATATCAAGACAAACTCTGCCACGCGCGAGATATACACGGGTCGAACGAGCGGGACGCGGTCGCCGACCGAGAATGTCGCTCGGCGTGATGCCAATCACCACATGACGGGAAAGGGGTTCGGTCCGGCCATCCTCATGTATTCTTCGTCGAATCCCAACGCCATTCGTGGCCAAGAGCAAATTATGATCGACAATTACGGCGGTTCCCAGCGATCCGGAGGGACCTCCGGAAACGCAATTAATGGCATAAGTCCCACAAATGATTCGATTGACGAATACATCAAAGCCGCACGAACGGAGTTCGGTGAATGAATGAATCGAAGAAGCGTGGTGGGCGCCCCCGGGTCGGTGATGTAGTGTCGATAGCACTCGATGAAGCCGGGACTACAGCTTATGCTGTCGTCCTTGAGAAATCTCAATTTGCCTTCTTCGACGGTCGAAACGCTTCGGAAATTGATGAGGTCATTCGGCAGGCCCCGATGTTTTATGTTTCGGTCATGAACAGCGCAGTTACAACCGGCCGGTGGCCCTTTGTTACTGCTCGTCCCGAGCGCGTTGCAGCGTTGAAGGCGCCGCCAACCTTCATTCAAGACCCGATCAATCCTGAGAAATTTCAGATTTATGATGCCGGTATTATGCGGCCGGCCACGCGCGCCGAGTGTTCGGCCTTGGAGCGAACAGCGGTGTGGGACGCTGAACATGTTGAAGACCGCATTCGAGATCAATATGCTGGTCGCGAGAACAAATGGCTTCTCTCCCTGCAGATAGATGCTATTTGACCGGTAGATGGGTCGCTTAGGGGTGTGCGATGAGCATCGTGAAAGACTTGGCATCCAACGCCCAAGCGGATATCGATTTGCTGCGGCTTCGTGACCGACAGGGCGACGTGTTTGCTCGCCATCGATCAGTCGATTTCGTCTTCGTCTCGGAAGACGAAGCCCAAGCGTCGGCCGTAGCCGGATTCTTGAGTGACTATCAATATGCCACGACGATGCTGACATCGAGCGGCGGCGACTACCGCGTTGTCGCGACGATTTCTATGTCGGTCGAGCAGCAAGTCATTCTTTCGGTGTCGGGATTCATGACGTGCATTGCCGCGCTCTTCCAGGTGAGTTACGACGGCTGGGGCGCCCCAATCATCGGTTGAAAATTGATGGTCAAGGTAGGAACCGTTCACCGTTGCGTAGGTAGGGCGATTCCAGCGAGCATTTTCGAATATGCGGTAACTCTCTTCGAGATCCCTGGTCAACCAGTGTGAGCGAGTACAAGGCCGGGCTCGATGCTGCTGAAGTCATCGGGTAGTCCAGGTTGGGGATTGCGCTCGTTGAACCGCCTGGGCGGGGCGACACGGCGACACGGCGCCGCGGGCTGGGGTTGCACAGGCCACGAGCAAGGTGGCCAACACGCTGCCTAGGGCGACACCTTGTCGACGATCCCCGCCATAAGGGCACCACGCCGGGCGGTCGTGACTCGGCGAAGTATCGGCAACTCGTTGCCGGTGCAAAGAACCCGACGGCATCACCGGGGCCATGGCTTGTGATGGCGTGACCGACGACAGGCGAGGCGCTCGGCTGAACACTTCGTAGTACACGTCGCTGTCAAATAGTCTGATAGCGTTCCTGACCGTTCAGTGTCGTTGCCACATTCAGCAGTTCCAGTGTGCCCAGGACGCGCGAAAGAGCCACTCTTAATACGCCCACGCCGGGAGCAGCGAGGGGAAGCACGCGCATGTCATGGCCTGGCCGCTTCCTTTTCGAGGCATACGGACCGCAGTTGGCGCGAGCGGTGACGGGGCGATGCCGTTGCGTTCCCGCATGCTTGCGCCATCCTTGGTTTCGTCAGCAACTGCAACCGCCAGTCTTCTTAAGTAGATTTGGCATAAGCGGAGTCGACGCAGAGTAGGACGATTTACGTGGTGCAGTGCGCGTCTACTTGTTCTCCGAACAACGCGCCCTTTGGGGACAACCCCTACGGGTTGTACGTTCTTGCGACACCCGCAGGCCCGCTCACGCGTCTGTCGGCCTGCACCAACGCCTCCGGGCGGACACCGTTTGGACATCGATTCGCGCAATGGTTTGGCCTCACAAATTCCGTGATTCGCCGGATTTGTGCAATTGACGTTTTCGGCCCCGATGCTTGAATGGACATGCGAGGCGGCGTGCTCTTTCCGTCGCAGCGCGCCAGCGCCCTTCAGATTGTTCGACCGTCTGCGCTGAAGAAATATTCCCATCATCATAAGCACAAGGAAGCCGCATGCATCACGCTCGCCCCCATCTTTCCGTCCATTCGCGCTCTCGGCGCCACTCCGCTGTGTCGGGTGCGGCCTACCGCATGCGCTTGCGACTCTTCGACGACCGCGCCAAACGCTGGCGCGATTACCGGCCGCGCCGACATGTCGACAGGGTCATCTTTGCCAACACCATCGCGCCAGCGGGATCCCCAGCGTGGGCGACGGACCCGGCCTTGCTGTGGAACATCGTCGAAGCCGCGGAACAGCGCAAAGACTCGCAAATCGCTCGGGACTACCGCATCCCCGTTCCGCGCGGCGTTCCGGAGGGGGCTGCCGACCTCCTTCCTATTTCACGTCGAGTATCTCCTTCGGGCTCAACTCGCCACACGCTCGCCACACGCCTCGTGGCGAGTTACGCGGTGCCAGTCGTGCTCTTAATGCCGGCGAGCGCATGGCTCAGATCGCCTCTAAGGGCCGCAGGGGTGAAGAGGCGGTGCGCAAAATGGTGGACATCGGCGATAAGGTCGCCGTCAATGTCAATGGGCGGATGCGGATTCCGGATGGCTTCATTCCGGGCCGACCGCTAAGCGAGGTGAAGAATGTTGCAACTCAGGGATTGACCGAGCAGCTGCGTGACTATATTCAGATAGCCGCAAGTCGTGAAGTTCCGTTCAATCTTTATACCAACGAGAGCACTAAGATCACACAGCCTCTCCAGGAACTGATCGATGCGGGGACAGTCAATCACTTCCGGTTGCCAATGAACTGATACTCGGATCACCTATGTTGACTGAAGATGGAAAGAGAAAGAAAGCTGATCTCGAAGCAAAAGTGCAAGAGCGGATGACTCGCGGAAAAAATGAGCAACGCGCTCTCCTATCGGAGCTTTTGGCGGTTGGCGTCAAAGTGGATATGGTCAACCTTCTGCCCATGATTCCAACGAAAGAATATACCGCGGCAATTCCCATTCTGGCTCGGCACTTGCACACTCAATATTCGGAAGCGACTCTCGAATCGATCGCACGCGCGCTGGCAACTCAAGAAGCGAAAGATTATTGGGACGACCTCCGTGCGTTGTATGTGCATGAACGAAACCGAATGGCGCAAGACGGGGGTGACTTCGAAATGGGCCTAGCTGCCGCAGTCGCCGCAAGTTGTCCTCCCAACCGACTGGGAGAACTGATTGAGTTGATCCGAAATCAAGAGCTGCCCCATCGCGTGTTACTTTTGAACCCACTTCGTCGGCGGCGAGGGAAGGACGCAAAGATTGCCGAGCTGTTAGACGAGCTTCGCAGGGATCCAGCTTTGGCGCGCGAGATCAACAGTTGGAAGATCCTGCCAGCGCAGAGCGTCGCGCGGACACACTAGAAAAACCTTACTGCTGGGACGCTCCTGGGACAGTATCGATTGATCAACAACTCCAGGTGTTGGATGCGGGTGCTGGATAACCAGCCGCGCGAACCGCCCGGCGTCCGCTGCTGTCGATCTGCTCAATCATCCGTCGGTTTTCATCCGGCTTTCGCGTATCGATCGACTTTGGTTCCAGGTTCCCGTTTACCGCCTCGGCTTGGTGCTTCCGCTTTCATCGGCGCTCGCCGGCCGCAGCGCTCTGTGCTCGGCACTGCAATCGGCGTGGAGTTGACGCTGCAGGTTGCTGTCGATGCTGGCGTGGGTCCAGAGGCCATCACCGCTGCGGTGGCAGAGGTGATGGAACGTCTGGGCTATGGGGTCAGCCGAACGCGCGCCGGGTCGCCCGAAGATCCCGTCTGATCGATGCCATGCTGACGCCCCATTGGCTCGCCAGTTGTGCGGCCGTAACCCCGGCCGGGTGCCGTGCGGTGACGGCACGGCGCCGCTCAACCACGCGTGCCATGGGGGTGCCTCCCGCTGCCGCATCGTGCGCCACGATGTAGCCGACCCGTTGCCGACTCACCCCAAGTTACCGGGCTATAGCCGAGCAGCGCAGGCCTTGGCTGTAGAGCGATAGGGCCTTTTCCCGGGTGGTCATTCGAGCCCATGGAGAGGCGGGGTTTTTGGCCCAGCCCAGGGTGCCGCGCGACGATGACATGGCGCAGCCGTTCGATTTTGGCACGCACCGCCTGATCGAGTTCGCCAAGGCCCCCGGAAGCGCTCCAGCGCGGTGGGCTTGGCGTTGAAACGGCCTTCCTCCAGCGCATTGGCCTTGAGCCGGTCCAGGCCCAGCCGTTCGCGGAGCTGCTCTAGGTCGCCTTCGGTGGCATACATGCGAAAACGGTCCCGCTGGCGGGTTAAGGCCACCATCGATAGGTGGGTATCTTTCATGTATGCGGACGGCTCTGACGCCCCGCGCGCGGTGACCAACGCGACGGGTCAGTTGGTGTGGTCGTGGCCGTTGCAGTCGAACGCGTTTGACGAGGCATCGCCGATCGGTACGCTGACGCTCAACCTTCGATTCGCGGGGCAGTATGCCGATGCCGAAAGCGGGCTGGTCTACAACGGGCATCGCTATTACGAGCCCTCGACGGGCGCTATGTCCAAAGCGACCCCATGGGTCTGGCCGCGGGCAGTTCGACACGTGTGGTACCAAGGATTCTGGGACCACATCTGGAAATGCGGTCGTTGACCATCAACCGCCGCAATCGTTGGGAAAGGCCACTGAGTTTTATCCACACTGCATGAGCTGCATGCGCCGTCAGGGTGGAGAAGTTAGACAGCAGAAATTAAGGAATCAGGAATGAAGAGCGTTGTGATCAGTGCGGAACATGGCATTATTTTCATCGTAGATCCAAGGAACAAAGATGCGATCGTTCCGGAATATGAAGACGACGAAATAGTCTCGGCAACAGAATCATGCATTTCGGTTGCGGTAAGGCCCTACATGGATGGTGATGTTGAAGTGTCTTTGTCAGAAGTGGCGCCAACCAAAGGTCTCGAATTGGTGGCCAGTCATTCGTTGCTTGTGCCCAATGGCATCATCGCAATAGCTACTGCCGAAATCGATCGAGTGCTTGATCAGGAAGTATCGCCTGGAAGCGTTAGGGTATCGGTTTGGGTGGACTCTAAAAGTAGCGTCACCAGGGTTTCCGTTGTTGTGGACTCATCGTCAGTTGCTTCTCGACTTGTGAACTGAGCATCGTGCGGGGGAAAGAGGTCTCAAAACGGCGCCGTCCCCCTCGATCGAGTGAGTGGCATGGGCGAACGTGCATGGGCACGTCTTCCGATGCTTCGGCACGCGCACGAATCGCGAAACCTCGGGTGCGAACAACGCGCGATGCAGGCAAATTGAGATCGATTTCCACGGCGAGTGCTTCGCGGTTGAAGTCATCAATGACATTGAACGTGCGGAACCGGTGACCGTCCCAGAGCGCGTCAGACATGAAGTCGACCGACCAGCTGCCATTGATCGCTTCGCCAGCGACCAACGGTAGCGGGTGGCGCGTCGGAACACGCCTCTTGCCGCGTCGGCGGTGATTCAACTGCATCTGGCAATACACGCGCCAGACCCTCTTGTGGTTCCACGGCAGACCACGCCGACGGATGATCTGGAACAGCTTGTCGAAGCCGCGCTCGGGGAATCGCTCAGCCAGCTCAGCCAAGAGAGCGATGACGGGCTCATCCCGATCGGGGCGAGCCTTGTAGCGCAGCGTGGATCGCGAGAAGCCCAGTGCCTCACATGCCCGGCGCTCGTTCCATCCATGGTGTTCGACAGACCAGGAGATGAGCGGGCGCTTATGCGCCGGGTCTACAGCTTTTTTGCAATGAGATCCTTAAGCCCGTGGTTCTCTATCGCCAAATCTGCGTACATGCGTTTGAGCTTGTTGTCCTCTGCTTCCAGGTCGCGCAGGCGATGAACGTCCGACGCTTTCATGCCGCCCTACTTCGATTTCCAGGTGTAATAGGTCGCCTCGGAAATGCCCAGCTCCCGGCACATGTCCTTGACCTGCCTGCCGCCTTCGACCTGCTTTAGCGTCGCAACGATCTGGCTCTCGGTGAATTTGCTTTTGCGCTTCGTAGGTCTCCTTGGGGATATTTCGCCCGGAGACCTCGGTTTATGTCTGGCGTAAGTTTACGGTGGGTCGACAGGGGCAGGTTTACGGAAAAAGCGTTCCGAGGATGCATGCTGAAGTCAATGGCGTGAACGCGGCAAGGGAAATGGGACTGACTCCAACGGGTACGGCTGCCAGCCGCCTTATTTGCACATCATGCGTGCAAACTCTAGATCGTGAGGGCATCGATACGCTGTCACCCCTTAAATAATGAAACCCGCCTTGGAAGTGTGATGGACTACGATATTGCGCAGTTTGAAGAGAAATTGATCGAGCTTAGCGATCTGGAGCGACTTGGCTTCGGGATCTGTCTGCTGGAGCGTGCGTTACCCATGTTCTACGCGTTCCAGGCGGAGACGAATCATGCTGGCATGGGCGAAGTGATGGCTTCATTGGCGGCATGCTGGAAGACCATGGAGGATGGCCGGTGGGGTGAGCCGGCCTTCCTGACCAGTAATGAGTGTGAGAAGGTCATGCCGGATTCGGAGGATTATGATTCGTTCTATACCTCGGCGGCGCTCGATGCTGTGGACATTTGCTGTAGCTTGCTCGACTTCATTCACGCGAAAGACATTAGGTCGATCGTGGCGGCGACGCAGGTCCAGCTTGATACGCTCGACTTGGCAACCCAGAGGTTGTTGGATGAGGATGGCGTGGGTGACGATCATCGTTTAGTTCAGGGGCCCACTTCGCTGCTATCGCTCGAGTTGAATCGCATGCAAGACGATCTTTTCTTCCTTGCGGCGTCGAGCGCGCAGTCGGAGCCTCTTGCCTCTCAGCTTCGGCGGCGCGTCCTTGAGCTGAATTACCGGCAGATTGAGTTGATCCGCCGAGCTGAGTGAAATGCCACAGTCAGGATTCGCAACTCTTAGGCTTGTTGTTATACGTGACCTTAGCGGTTGGAAGGCCGATTTGCCAAACCGGTGACGCCATCGCGCGCAGGTGACCGCAGTCCGGGTCGCTCGGAAGCCTTCGGAGCAGAGGTGAACAACTACGCTCGCCGCCAAAGGATCTAAGGGATCTTCCTGGATGTCATCGAGCCCGGTAGACCGATGCAGCGCGGCTTCATCGAGCGTTTCAACGGCAGCCTTCGGCGGGGCGCACTCGATATGCACGTCTTTCGGAACCTGACGGAAGTGCGAGAGCAGGGACAGCTATGGCTAGCTGACTACAAACGCGAGATCCCACACGACAGTCGTGGCGGGCTGACGTCCGCCGAATTCAGGCAACAAAACGATCCGGCTGCCCCTGGTATGGTTGGTGCTAATCAACGGGGGAGACGACATACCTAAGCCTGACATGTGGCCACGAGCGCAGTCGATTCCAATCTTCAATTACCGAAAAAGATCGCGCGCCTGCTCGAACATGCTGACGATCTCGTCGGCGATGACTCGAATCGACGCGTCCTTGCGGTCGCGGCTGCGGGTCAGAAGATACACGTCCCTGGCAGCCGGTACCGATCCGAGATCGCAGATACGGAGCAGCGGTGTACTGCGGCCGATGTAGTGCGGGATGAGCGCCAGGCCCACGCCCGCCTGTGCAGCGATCGATTGCAGGAACTGGTCTTTCGCGCGGAACGCCACCCGCGCCCGGGGGAAGCGCTGCGACATCCATGCGGCCTGGGTGATATACCCGTCCGCTTCGTTGAAGCCAATCAACACCGGCTCGCCGCCGGCTTCGACTGAGCGACATGTCTCTTCGGTCCCATAGAACGCGTAACCCATGGTGGCCAGCGGGCGCGCGACGATGTCACCGTCCTTGGGTTTGTCGACCCGGATGGCGATATCCGCCTCGTGCCGTTCAAGGCTGACTGACCGCAGGGTATGGGCAAGATCGATATCGAGCTGTGGATATCGCAACGCCAAAGGGGCAAGGCGCGAGGCCAGAAAGCCGGCTGACAAGCCTGGTGACGAGCTGATCCGGACCAGCCCGCTCGGCGACCCGTCGGCCACGCCTCGCCTGAGGGTTTGCGCTGCCTGCTCCATGTCGCTGGCCGCCATAAGCGCCTGCGTCCCAGCCGCCGTAAGCACGTAGCCTTCCGGTCGCCGCTCGACGAGCTTTTCGCCCAGCGCCTGTTCCAGCGACTGCACCCTGCGCGCAACGGTCGCGTGATTGACCGAAAGCATCCGAGCCGTTGCGGAGAGACTGCCCTGCCGCGCCAGGGCCACGAAGACCCGGACATCCTGCCAATCCAGGTCTGTGCGTTTTTGCTCAGTCATTGATCGAAGATAGCTAATTTTCGAAGGGGCGACAGTGCCTTAAGTTCTGCCCATCCCGCAAGCAGAACGGACCACAGCCATGTCAAACACCAAGAAAGTAGCCATCGTCACCGGCGCGTCGCAGGGTATCGGCGAAGGCATCGTCAGAGGATTTCGAGCACGCGGCTACGCCGTGGTGGCCACGTCCCGCTCCATCAAGGCCTCGACCGATCCGGACCTTCTCACCGTGGCGGGTGACATCGGCGATCCGGAGACCGCAAGGCGCCTCGTTGCCGCTGCGGTGGACACGTTCGGTCGCATCGACACCCTCGTGAACAACGCCGGGATCTTCATCGGTAAGCCGTTCGTCGATTACACCGAAGAAGATTATCGGCTGAAGCTGAAGACCAATCTCGACGGGTTTTTCTTCACTACCCAGCAGGTCGTCCCCGTGATGCTGAAACAGGGCAGCGGCCATCTGGTCCAGATCACGGCGTCAACGGCCGAATTCGCCAGCTCCCGGGGGCCCGCCTTCATCGCCATGCTTACCAAAGGCGGAATGAACTCCGCCACGAAGAGCCTCGCTATCGAGTACGCGACGCGCGGCATTCGGGTGAACGCCGTGGCGCCCGGAGTCATCCGTACACCCATGCACGATCCGAAGCTTGTCGATGAGCTGGCCGCATTCCACCCGATGAACAAGCTGGGCGAAGTCGAAGACATCGTCCGTGCGGTGCTTTACCTCGAAGACGCCGCCTTCTCGACAGGCGAAATCCTTCATGTCGACGGTGGCCTGATCGCCGGTCGCTGAGCAAACCATGGGGGCGTTTGGCGTCCCCTTTATTCGGGAGAGTCGTAATGCCGATCGTGAACATTCTCGTGACCCGTGAGGGCACACGTCCTGGCGCAGAAAAAACCACTCAGGAGCAGAAGGCGGCCGTTTACAAAGGCATTGCCGACCTGCTGTTCGACGTTATGGGCAAGCCCCATGACGACACGATCGTTCTCTTTCAGGAGCACGAAATCGAAGATATCGGACAGAGCGGCTTGCCTTTGGCGGATTTCCGCGCAAGGAGGGATCGCGACCGACAGGTCAAGTCCTGACAGCAGTCCGTCGCCTTCGTACGCATGGCGATCTCCATACGTCGCCGGTCCAGCATCCGATCCGCCAAGGGACTCTTATCTACCAGACCGAAGTAGCGTGGCGGCCATTGCCTTCGGCGGTACTCGTCCGTGAACCGTTCGCTGGCAAGCGGGGCTTCGAGGCGATGCGCCTGGTGCGAAGGTAGCGGACGGCGTCAGTCCGAGGCGATGGCACCGCGAGAGGCGCCTCGACCGGGCGAATCAGCCATGGGCAGCTGAATCAAATGGTGGGCCCACCAGGACTCGAACCTGGAACCAAGGGATTATGAGTCCCCTGCTCTAACCATTGAGCTATAGGCCCACGCGGCTGCGAAGTGTAACGGTTGGCGCAGGGCATCGAAATGCCCATTCGCCTACAGCCCTTGTCAGTTCGACATCAGGACCGCTTCGATCTCGGGGTTTTGCTGGGCGAATGACTGGCCAGCGACCGCGTCGCTCACGTGGGCCGCGATATAGGCGCAGCCCTCGGCCACCGTGGTCTTGTGTAGCGCGCCGGCGAGGTCCTGCATCGACTGGCGAACCTTCTCCTCGAGCCGACCACGGTTGGCATCGGTCGCGGCTGCCATCTCGGCTGTGGAGAAGCCCGATGCCACCATGATCTTGTCGGCCCGCTCGTACTCGGCGTCGTGCTTGCGCTGGAACGCCTGCACGTAGGCGGAGAGGTCGACGCCCTCCGCACGGCATACGTCGCCCGTGGTGCGCCCGTTGAGCGTGTAGAAGCCGAGGAAGCGACCGGCGGCGAACCGCTTCTGGTCCGCGAGGGGCAGGCTCTTCAGGTCCTTGGCGATGGGGCTCTGGGACGAGGGGGTAGCGGCCGCTGGTGCAGTTTGCGGAGGCGCTGAATAAGCCTCTGCCGAGAGCGTCGCCAGCAGGGCGCAAGCGATCATCGAAGCGGGGCGGTAATACGACATATGCAATTTCCTTGAGCCCAGTTGGCTATGTCGCCATTAGACAGCAAAGTCCGACGCTGGATACGGTGGCGAAGCTGCTTCGGCCGATGGGGTTGCGCGCGGGGGTGGTGACTCGGGAGCGGGCGGAGGGGAGGGGTGAAGGGTGAGGGGTTTCCAATCGCCAGCGGGGCTGGCTCCTGCCAGAGTAGGTTCCTGGCAAGACATAAGAAAACGCCCGCGTAAGCGGGCGTTTTCGCATCTACCGGTGACCCGATATCAGTCGATATCGAGGAACGAGCGCAGGGTTTCCGAGCGGCTCGGGTGACGCAGCTTGCGCAGGGCCTTGGCTTCTATCTGGCGGATGCGCTCGCGGGTGACGTCGAACTGCTTGCCGACTTCTTCCAGCGTGTGATCCGTGTTCATATCGATGCCGAAGCGCATGCGCAGGACCTTGGCTTCACGCGGGGTGAGGCCGGCCAGCACGTCGCGCACGGTTTCCATGAGACCCGTTTCCGTCGCCGACTCGATGGGCGAGCTGGCGTTGGTGTCTTCGATGAAGTCGCCCAGATGCGAATCTTCGTCGTCACCGATCGGGGTTTCCATGGAGATCGGTTCCTTCGCGATCTTCAGGACCTTGCGGATCTTGTCTTCCGGCATCTCCATTTCCTTGGCCAGTTCTTCCGGCGTCGGCTCGCGGCCGAACTGCTGG